>Ga0209276_100045_pt1 | contig 305750 bp, 342 predicted proteins | sample DewCreD2012metaG_3_FD_185473 | JGI IMG/M metagenome (GOLD analysis project Ga0209276, IMG submission 185473) | Hot spring sediment bacterial and archeal communities from British Columbia, Canada, to study Microbial Dark Matter (Phase II) - Dewar... ...
CGTACGTTTTTTCGCCCAGTGTGATTCTCTTAGTATAAAAGAAAAAGTTCATCCCCGATCAGCGGGTATGAACTGAGAATACCAACAATATGTTCACGCTTCGTCGCATACGCTCCTTGGTCATGGCACTGGTCGGAAGACTCCGACCGAATGCTGCAGACACATCCTTTCTCCTAAGCGCATCGCGGCCAGCAGAAACCGAACTTATCTCCGATTTTAGCAGTTCAAGGTGAAAGGACATCGTGAATGCGGAAACGTTATAAGAAATCCCCAAAAAACTTCATGCAAAGAAGGAGAATCGAAGATGCCTCGAATAAAGAGTACAAACGACATATATTCAATGCTAGATAATTTATTTCGTACACCAGCTCTTTGGTGGGATAAATTTTATAAGGATAAAACTAAAGCTATACCTTTCTTTATTGATTATCCCGATGAGAATCTTGTTAATTACAATAACATTAAAGTTATTAGACCTGGTAATGTGCTTGAACTTGGCTCTGGGAATGGAAGAAATGCAATTTATTTAACCAAGCAAGGATATCATGTCGATGCAGTCGACATTTCTCTGGAAGCAAGTGACTGGGCTAAAGAAAATGCTAAAAGGAATGGCATCTCAGTTAATTTTATTTGTGGCAATGTATTTGAGTTGAATTTCAATAAGCTGAATTATGATTTTGTATACGACTGTGGATTGTTACATCATCTACTCCCACATCAAAGAATTCAATATATTGAAATCATAAACAAAACTCTCAAACCTAATGGTATCTTTGGTATTGTATGCTTTGCTCCTGGGTTTGAGGAAACAAGCGGGATGGAAATTAAATCGGATGAAAGTATTTATAAGTCTCTTAGTATGCAGGGTGGAATTGCATATGATAAGGAAGATTTAAGAGAAATCTTATCAGATTACTTTGAGGAAATTGAAATAAGACATATGAAAGAGTGCAAAGATGAAGAAGCATTATTTGGAAAGAACTTTTTATGGGCTAGTATATGGAGAAAGAAGTTTTGATTGTAATGCTTCGATGGTGGGGACATCTTATAACACCGCATTCACGCATCGGGGCATACGCCCCTCGGGTTCAGCCCCAGTCGTAAAGGATACGAATGGAAAGCAGTTCACCACATCCTTTCTGACTAAGCGCATCGCGCCCAGAATCCTTGAAACTAAGATAAGAGCTATCTAAGTGCAGAAAGGCGTCGTGAATGCAACAACGTTATATGAAATCCCCGAAAAGACTTAAAGGACGTGAACCCATGTACATACCTAAACATTTTATAGTCGAAGATCAAGAAACTATTTTGAAATTCATTGAAAACAACAGTTTTGGTATCATCATCTCTGCTCATAAGGGTATCCCATTCGCTTCTCATTTGCCGCTCATGTTAGACCGAGAAAAGGGATGTTTGTATGGTCATTTTGCAAGACCCAATTCTCAATGGGAAGATATCGTGGGTCAAGAGGTTCTTGTGATTTTTCATGGACCGCATCATTATGTATCACCCTCTTGGTATGAGACGAAGGATGCCGTTCCGACATGGAATTATGTCACTGTACATGTTTATGGGGAAATTGAAATCATGGAAGATTTCAATGAGATTCTAGATGATTTAAATGAAATGGTGTTGAAATACGAGGATCCTACTAGTTCCTATCGTATAGATGAAGGAAATCAAGGATTCGTCCATGGATTGACGAAGGGAATCGTTGGATTTGAACTAAAAATCAAACGCTTGGAAGGGAAATGGAAATTGAGTCAAAATCATTCAAAGGAAAGGCAAGAACGAGTGATTTCAAATTTAGAACAGATGGAAAGTGATCATGCATATGAGATAGTAAAACTAATGAAGAAGAACATAGGGTATGGGTAGCGCTCAGAGGTCGTGGACATCTTATTACACCATTTTCACGCTTCGGGGTATACACCCCTCGGTCCGCCAGAAGTTGAAAAGCAGGGAAGTAGAAACAAGCGGACACATCAACTTCCCTAAGATAAGCATATCTAAGGGAAGTTGACGTAGTGAATACATGAACGTTATCGGAAATCCCTGAAATAGTAAATAAAACCCAACAGAACACTTGTACCCATGATCGATTAAAGTTACAATGAGAGTACAATTGAATCTTGGGTGGGCGTAGCTTCCCTTCGCATGAAGGAGGTGGAGGCTATGGAAGTAAAAGATGCTATAACGATCATGTTCCTTTTCGGCATGTTTATTATTGCCCTTTTAACATACATCAGCAATAACAACAAGAGAAAGTAAAAACCCACCCAATGGTTGACGCCGAAGGTGGGTTTTTGCCATTTTTGACTAGCTCAGAAGTGAATCCCATTCAAGCCAATTGTCGGGACCAAGTGTTAGAGCACTTGGTCTTCGTTAATTAAATCATATCACAGGAAGAGTAACTCATCAATTACATCTTACAAGAACAAGAATAAAATTTAGGTATACATAAGGATACGATTAATGAGTGGAAGTGACTGGTGAATACGAACTAAGCATACTGAAGATCTAAAAACCACTTAAGGGAATTGTGAAAGTAATTCGAAGAAGTCAGAAGCATCGTATAACAATTTGTTCACGCTTCGGGGCATACGCCCCTCGGTTCTGGCACTTGTCGGAAGAATCCGACCGATTCGAATGGTAGCGTGACACATCCTTTCATTCAACTGCAGCGCAGCCAATCACACTAATCGTGTGATCGAGTAGTTTAGAATGAAAGGACGTCGTGAACACGGAAACGTTATAGGAAATCAGCGAAAAGTATATAGTACAGAGTAATCAATGAAGTAGTTTGGGAGATGAACTTTATGGAAGTCAAGTTCGATGAATATCTGATTAGTACTGATAAGGCTTTATTAAATAAAGAAACGATCTATTCTTTCTTAGCTCGATCGTATTGGGCGAGTAAAAGGCCGATTGAAACTATAGATAAAACAATTGATAATTCGGTATGTTTTGGAGTTTATCATGGAAGCCGACAAATTGGGTTTGCAAGAGTTGTGACTGACGAAGCGGTTATTTTTTGGTTAGGTGACGTATACATTGATGAAGAATATAGAGGAAAAGGAATTGGAAAAAAACTTATTGAAACTATTGTTAATTTTGATAAATTCAAAGGATTATCTGGATTATTAGGGACAGCTGATGCACATGGGCTGTATGAACAATATGGATATATTAAAGAGCTGGAAAAATGCATGATAAGAAAACCAGTATAAAACTGAAACGATTGGAGTGAACTTTTATGTTTGACTATCTACGTTTAGAAGGGGAAAGAGTAATTATTGAAACACTGAAACGAGAAGAAGTTCCTCACCTTTGGCATGATTCAATATCTGAGGAAGTGTGGAAGTATCTGCCTAGAAGTTTCAAAAGTGTTGAAGACCTAGAGAAGATTTTTGAAACTTCCTTTATTAACTTTGAGCGTGGTCAAGAACATCCTCTAGCGGTTTTTGATAAAAATTTAAACACATACGTTGGGTCTACGAGATTTTTGAACATTTCTCTAGATCAAAGGAATTTAGAACTTGGTTGGACTTGGTACATACCGGATGTTTGGGAATCTAGGGTTAATACTGAATGTAAGTATTTGCTTTTGAAGTATTGTTTTGAAGAGCTTAAGATGTTACGGGTTCAATTTAAAGCTGATAGTCGTAATGTACGATCAGATCGAGCAATAACCAGGATCGGAGCCAGAAAGGAAGGAGTTCTTAGAAAGTTTGGAATTATGCAGGATGGGTTTATTAGAGATGCTAATATTTATAGCATTATTGATGTTGAATGGAAAGAGATTAAAGACCGATTTGAAGGTAGGTTACTAAAGTAGCCGAATGACATCTCATCAATAATTAAAAGAAGAAGAAAGGATTGAAGATATTGAATATTCCAAATGAACCAACACTTATTAATCCAGAACATGGTCACTTTTTGTCCGTAAGAGATATTAAAAAAGCAGTTCAAATGTATTGTAAATTGTTTGAGTTCCCTATTCACGAAGAGGAGATATTATTTGGACATTTATATTTCATGCCAAATAAAATTATACTTGATAGTGATGATATGGAAGGAAGGCCACTGCCACCGTGGTTACCCGTATCTTTGAAACTTGGTGCGACGGATATTGATGAAGCCTATAATCATGTAAAAGATTTGGGATTTGAAATCAAGAAAGAAATTGACCGAGGTCAAACCGTTTCATGGTTTCTCTTTAATGATCCAGACGGAAATGTATTAATGATGTGTGAAGATCACTAGTCGTAAAGGAGACAAAATTATATTGAAGAAAGGATTTATTACAGGTGTATCATGACACATCCTTTCTCCTAACCGCATCGCGACTAGCAGAGATCGTACTTGACGTACGACCTTAGCAGTTTAAGTAGAAAGGACGTCGTGAACACTGGAACGCTATATGAAATATCAGCAATGAAAAACACTATGAAAGTTTCCAATGATAATACAATATTGAACCTGTTACACAACTGAAAGGAAGTAGTATATCGTTTGATTTTCCATCAATAAGAATTGGTATAGCAGAATACCTTCATGGATAGGAAAGAGGAAATTGTAATGTGTAACAATGATAAGGAAATGTTCGGATTATGCACTGATCCAAAGAATTACAATCCAGATACGGATGTTTTTGAGTATTTTATTGGAGTAACAGTATCATCTTGTGAAAGTATTCCAGAAGGAATGGTTTATAGAAAAATACCTGCAAATACATATGTTAATTTCACCTTTAAAGGTACTGCTGCAAATGCTGGGTCTGTACACAGTTATTTGTATTCAACTTGGCTCCGTGAAAATGAGTATAAACTTTGCGATCTGTATAATTTAGAAATATATGGTGAAGAGTTTAAAGGACCTGAATCTGAAGAGTCAATAACTGATATATGCTTTCCGATTAGTGCTAAAATCTCTCAGTAATCCGCTCTGAAATAAATGGAGGAAGAAAATGAATATAGTTCTTATAGGTATGTCTGGAGCCGGTAAAAGCAAATACAAGTAAATTATTGCGATAAAATCATTTGCGGAGATGAAAAGAATTTTACAACATTTAATTGAAGGGGGATCCTTGTTGCATAAGTTATATGCTTATAAAGGAATGTATATTTTTTTATACACGGATGATGGAACAAAGTTACTATGCAAGCCATTATCACTAGATAAAGAGAATAGTAATAATTATATTGTTGATATAGTTGAGCCTTCAGGGAAGTATAATCAAGGACAGGACACAATTTCTGAAGATGAAGTTGGCTATGTTGTAGAAATTCCGATAGACGTTCAACAAGGAATTGAAATGACATTAAAATTCATTCCAAACGTAAAAGACATTCAACAAGAAATGGTTAATAAAGACCTACCATCGCGGGTAGAATTCGGAAGAATAAAACACAAAGAATAATAATTTGGAGTGGGTATTATTGGTTAAGATTGTCTTAAGTATTGTTGTTTTACTTTTACTAGTCGGGTGTAAACAAGAAGAAGATGTCCAAGGAAAGGAGTTGCAAGTAAAACTCGAGAGATTAGCCCTGTGAGGTAATTCTCTTCTCAAGAACCTTAGGAGATGTAAATGAGGACACAACAGAATTTTAGTTGAATTCGCTGTTTATCAGCATTTTGAACAGCAAGAAGATATATCACCTCCTAAACAAATGTTTTTATGGATTGAGAAAGATGATGGTGGACAATAAACAGATGATGGATGACAGAATATGTTTGTATGATAACGAAAACGTTAGCTCAATCCGAAAGGACAAAAACAATATGGAAATAAAAGGTCTTGATATTACAATACTAGAGGGAAAATTAAATGATAAGCCGGTATTCAGGAATCTTATGCAGTATTACCAATATGATATGAGTGAGTATTCTAAAGAAGATCCGAATACCTTTGGGCAGTTTGATTATAAATATCTTGATCATTATTGGACTGAGCATGGAAAAACAGAGGAAGGACGAACTGCATATTTAGTTAAAGTGAACGATCAATATGCAGGATTTGTATTGGTCAATAATTTCAGTTTAGATAGTAAAGTACTCGGAAGTAGAAAAAGCATAGCTGAATTCTTCATATTAAAGAAATGGAGAAAGAATGGAATAGGAAAAATGACAGCTTTCAAAATTTTTGATACTTACAAGGGACAATGGGAAATCAAACAAATGGAAGCGAATTTACCATCACATCATTTCTGGCTGTCAGTAGTTGATGAGTATACAAAGGGACAGTATGAAAGAATAGCTTCTCACCTGCCAGAATGGACTGGTCCGGTATTAAGGTTTAAAACATTGTGCCTTTGATTGGAACTAGTATAGTTTTGGACAGTAAGATTTATTCTGAATAGAAAGAATGTAAATCTAACAAAAGAGATTGAGCATAATCAATGGTTTTAATTAATGATTTGCAGATGTTAGAAACAAATGTAGAGCTAGAAAAAGGACATTATCCCTAAGAATTTTTTCAATGAAAGGAAGACTAAATGAAAACAACATATCTTAAAAGATATATAAGATTTCGTACAAATCTTCAAGGGCGAAACTTTATATGGTCGATATTAGCTGAGCTTATTTCAAGATTTCCAATCAATTTAAATGAAGCAATTGCGTTAATAAATCAAAATTGGAGTCACATAGAACTTACTGATGACTATGGTATGGCGTATCATGAGTCTCCTGAATTTTGGGCAAAGCATTTTTATTGGGGGAATAATTCGTATTGGTGGAAGAAAGGTGACACTCGAATTGAACTTGAAAAATATTATGTTTGTAGTATAAATACAGGTGAAATGATTAACAAATTCACTGTTTTATTGTCATATTCAAGTGTGAAATCGCTGCAATCACTAGGCTTAATAGATAAAAATGAAAAACTCATAAACTGGTATAATGCAAAAAATTATAATTATGCATTAAAACAACATTATAGAAAGTTAGGTTGGGGTAATTACAGAGAAGAAGGTTGAGAAAATTCCAAGACTCGATCAAACGAATTTACATAGATGGTTTAAGAATGTGATTTTGATGTACACATAAAGAAAAGTTTTAGGAACAAATTGTGTGTTTTTACAATATGCTTTCCTTATAAGAACCATTAAATAAAATTTATGGGAGTGATTTGCTTATGAAGGAAGAAGCAGGATTTGGGATAAGATTAGGTGCTGTGCTTTTGGACGCCATTATAGTCGCAGTTCCATTAACAATAATCTCTTTGATACTTACTAGTGGTGGCAATGGTTCGGAATTTTTTACAAATATATTATCTTTCTTGTACTCTTTACTGTTGCCTGTTCTTTGGAAAGGGTATACGATTGGAAAACGTATTTGTGGGATTCGTATAAGAAGGGTTGACGATCATTTGCCACCTGGAATTGGAACGATGTTTTTACGCGTTTTTGTTGCTGGAATAGTGTATGGATTGACATTAGGAATAGGAGTTGTTGTAAGCGTATTTATGATTATTCTTAGAGAAGACAAGCGAGCTATTCACGATTTTATTGCGGGTACAGAAGTAGTACATGATTTATAGGGGAGAGACTACAACCGTGGAAGCTAAGAAACTATTGAGGTATACGATAGAAGATCAAAAATTACTTGGTGGATACGGCTATTCATCAGCTTATAAATATAATGTTAAGAGAATGACTGAAGAGAATACAATTATAAAAATTTGAGCTAATTCCTTTGGGGACTGGATGAATAGGGGTTGGCAAATCAGTTGGATGATCAAGAACCAAGTTAATAAAAGAAAGGTTCTGAACAATAAGAATAGAATAATAACAACAAGAGAAAATGGAGATCCCACCTTAAGATTGAATTTGAAGGTGGGATTTTGTCCTTTTGATGACTCACAAGGAATGGAAAGAGCTTTAAGAAGTGCTTTCAGAGTAATTCATTGAATAAAACGAGGTGATTGCTATGGTTGAACAGTTAGAAGAAATTATTGAAAACTATAATAAAGAAAACTTTCTTTGTGGGAATATACTTATTACAAGGAAAAGTAAAGAATTATTTACAGGATCATATGGACAAGCGAGTATTCAACTAGGTATTCCTAATAACATTGATACAAAATTTCATATTGCATCGGTAACTAAGATGTTTATTGCTGTTGCAACTCTTAAGCTTTCTGAACAGGGACTTATCAAACTTGATGAGCATCCTGGTAAATACGTTGAAGGTTTCAAGGTACTGCATGGTGATATCAAAATCCACCATTTATTGAGTCATTCATCAGGACTATTAGATATTTATTCGGTTTCAAACTTGCGTTTTGAGATGAGTAGATTAAATCTAGAGAGTAAAGATTTTGCAGGTTATTTAGTCAATTTGAATCAAGATTTCAGGCCAGGAGATCGATGGAGTTACAATAGTACTGGATTCATAATTATGGGATATATTCTAGAGGCAGTTACAGGGATGAAATATGAACAAATATTTGACCAAATGTTCTTCTCTCCACTACACATGGAGTCTACTGGAGTTGATAATCCTCGGAAAGTTAATCTGGGACGCGCATATGGTCATTCCATTGAAAACAATAAAATAATTAATGCTGACAATGATAGACTGAGTGATATTGATGCTCCGGGTGAGCTTTATTCAACTACACGTGATTTAGATAAATGGTGTGACGCCTTGTTTAAAGGAGAGTTATTGTTACTAGAAACAATGAACAAAATGTTCTCGCCATATTATATAACAACCTTTGATCCAAATTTACATTATGGATATGGATGGTTCTTGGGATCTGATTTCCGATTAATTGGCGGTGGGACTCCGGGATTTCGCTCTGAGATCTGGTATTATCCGGCTCAAGATTTGCGGATTATTATGCTATGGAATTATGAGAAGGTTGATTCACATCAGTTGTTCTACAATATAAAGCCAATCCTTTTAGATAATTTAACTTAGTTATCCCGAGGGGGAGTTTATAAGTGGAGCTAATTTTTATTCGTCATGGGCAGGGTTTTCATAATACTGATTTGCCAGACAGATTGAATGTTGTAAATCCCCAGTTGACAGACAAAGGTAAAGATCAAGTTGAGGAGCTTGTATCACTATTTTCTTGTAAAGATGATGATATCTTCATAGTAAGTCCAACGATTAGAACAATCGAGACAGTGAACATATTAACAAGTAAACTGAGTAGAGCCAAGAAATATATAAGTCCGTTAGTTGGTCCAAGAATGTTCCCATTACCAGAGGACCCCGAGTTGTTCGTATCAAAATGTGACATGAATTATTCGTTTATATCCATAGAGTCGCATCATCGTGATTTTACAATAATGAATACAGACGATCTAAATCTTTGGCGCGATGGAATCAACATCATACCTGAAACGGAATTTATGCAGCTAGGTCATTTAATGGTTGACTGGATCAGAAAAAACGCGAATAGAAGAGCCTTCATAATTTCGCATGACGGAACAATAACTTGCTACAGAAGATTATTGGGTGAAAGTGAACTAACTAGGGCGGATTTTCTGGGAGAAGCAGGATGTTATAAATATATTCTGTAATTAACACAGACAATTAAAAGTAATTAAATTATATGAAGGGAGTGTTTGTATGTTCTATGTGAACTCAAGGGCAATTATTGAAAGATACATAGATGGCGAACTAGAAATCGTTATGCAGACTAGAACGAAGCCGAACGAGCTATTGAGAATGGAATTACCTGGGGGAAGGATTGAACCTTATGAATCTTTAATTGATGCCTTAAGAAGAGAGGTAAAGGAAGAAACTGGGTTAGATCTTCTTGAAATCGAAGGAGAAGAATTGAGGGTTGATACAGTCGGAATTAATATGGAATTTGAAGTTGAATGCTTAAAACCATTCGCTGCATATCAAACCGTAAAAGGACCTGTAGATTCAGTTGGTTATTATTTTAGATGTAAGGCTAAAGGTGATTGTTGGAAGCTGGAGATGAAACAACGGAGATTAAATGGATCAACGTAAAGGAACTCAAAACAATAATGAAAGATCACCCTTTAAAATTTTCAGATGTTGATCGAGCGGGTATGAAATACTATCTTAAACATATTGACAACCAATTGTAGAGGTGGCTCAATGATGAATATAAAATGCATAAGAAGGAGGAAATATGCTAATGTATGTGATTATGTTATCGATAGTTGGTTTCCTCATCGCTATGTTTGTGCCAATAGGTGGAGCTGTTATAATTTCTATAACATTTGCCGCTGTTCTATTAAATTATCATAAGACTCTACTATTATGTGAGGATATGAAACATATTAAAAACCATCTTGGTCTGTTAGATCCAGAAGAGTTAGAAGAATATGAGATTAAAAAACAATTAAAGGAATACGACGAATTAGATCCAGCGGATATAGAAAACGTAAATAACAGTATAGAAAAAGAATTAGAAAAAGATATGAATGTAGAAGATAAAGAGAAATAAAGGAGTGCGGTAAATCATTTTGGCAAGTTATCTGGAGGGTGATATAATTATCTGGTCGTATCTATGAATTACGGAATACGTCTATGGAAATTATGGATCGGGTGGTGAGCGTAGATGAAACTTGGAGATCAGAAGAATTATTCAAGCGAGGTGTACCCAATCTTAGAGGCGGTGGCAAACCGGATGATTCCGGGGGATGCATGGCCATCAGCGACTGATGGGGGAGTACTAGCATACTTAGATGATCGTGCCGGAGAGGATGCCGCTATTTGGATGGATTTGATAGAACCCGGACTTCGCGCACTAGATTCAGAAGCAATTGCTCTCCAGCGTCGATCTTTTGCGGAACTGTCGACTATGGAGCAAGATGGAATATTACATGACGTTGAGGGTGATCGTGTTCAGGGCTGGGCCGTTTCGCCTCAACGCTTCTTTGCCATCCTATTGAGCTTGGTCATTGAAGGCTACTATGGAAATCCTGAGACTGGCGGAAATCGTGAGGGTAAATCATGGGACATGATTGGATTTCACCCAAATTCTTACTCAGAGGTTCATCAAACGGTCCCAGAAACCGATCTACCTCAACAGACCTTCGACCAGCTCCGAGATCAGTATGATGTTATCGTCGTGGGAGCTGGGGCAGGGGGTTCCGTAGCGGCAGCAGTGTTGGCTGAATCGGGACTCCGCGTTCTTATTGTCGAGCGTGGAAGCTGGCTACGGCATAGTCAGATAGGCAACGATCATGTGCGAAATCATCGTTTTAGCAAATACGGTCACAATACAGGACCAGGATTGGAAGGTAATCCTCGTACTATTCTTATGCCCAACGGAGAAGAGAGGATTACAGCACCTTTCGAAGGCGATTATCATAATAACGCAATGACGGTAGGCGGTGGCACACGTGTCTATGGGGCACAGGCATGGCGATTTCATCCGGATGACTTTCGTATGGCGACGCGCTATGGGATTCCAGAAGGAAGTTCATTAAGCGATTGGCCTATTCAATATGATGAGCTGGAACCTTATTACGAGCGAGCGGAGTGGGAAATCGGTGTCTCCGGTGACGGTGATGCTCATCTGGGAAATGGGAGGAGACAACGCCCTTATCCAATGCCAGCGTTGTCGAGGACACTGGAGGCTGAGCGCTTGGCTAAGGCGGCAGTGAAGCTGGGATGGGATGTGGGACCGGTTCCACTCCTCATCAACTCAGTCGACCGTGACGGTCGACCGGCTTGTGTGCGCTGCGGACATTGTGTTGGATTCGCCTGCCCGACCGACAGTAAGAATGGTAGCCATAACACGACATTATTGAGAGCAATCGCTACCGGTAATTGCGACCTGATTTGCGATACCATGGTGGAACGCATCGACACCGAAGCAGGAAAGCACGCTACCGGGGTACGCCTTGTACAGACAGTGGGGGGCTCGATCCAACGTCGGCAGATTCGAGCAGGGCACGTTGTGGTTGCTGCTGGAGCGATCGAAAGTGCACGACTCTTCCTGAATTCATCAAGCGATGCGGAACCACATGGGATAGGTAATCGGAATGGACAAGTAGGAAGGAACCTTCAGGGTCATGTGTATGCCGGTGCCTACGGCCTCTTTGATGAGCCGGTTCAAGACGGTCTTGGACCAGGGGTGAGTATTGCCACCCGACGCTTTTCTCATGGTAATAAGAGCGGGATTATCGGAGGCGGCATACTTGCCAACGAGTTCACCCGATTGCCAATCATTCATTGGAATCGAGCACTTGCACCGGATGCTGCGCGTTGGGGGAGTGCTGGCAAGGAAATGATGCGCGAGAGTTACTTGCGCACTAGTCAGATTCAGGGACCGATTCAAGAGATCCCCACTGCCGAGGCAAGAGTGAGGCTCTCGCCTACGGTCAAGGATCAATTCGGAATACCTGTGGTCCAACTCTCAGGCAGCGTCCATCCCGAGTCTCTTCAAGCTTCGGCTATGTTAGCTGAGCAAGCGGAAACTTGGCTGTGGGCTGCTGGAGCACGTCGAGTTTGGCGAACCCGGGCAGGTGGTGGGCTTAGTGGTGGGCAGCATCAGGCGGGAACACTGCGTATGGGCGATGACCCTTTAACATCAGTTACCGACCCCCATGGTCGCGTACACGGATACGACAATCTCTGGGTGAGCGACGGCTCCGTTCATGTGACTAATGGAGGCGTTAACCCGGTGTTAACGATTCTTGCCTTGGCCTTCTGCACGGCCGAAAACTTGGTAAAACAATCGTAGTTCAATATTGTGGATGTGCACATTATTTACGAAAATGAATGAATGATACAAACTTATTTACTCACCTAAATCGTTCTTGATTAAGGTGAGTTTTTTGATTGAAATAACATTTATAAATAACATAAAAAGGGAATTCATCTTTTCTCGCGAATATGAAGTATTTACAGGATAAGTAAGAAGAGGAGCCTCATTATGATTATTAGATTAGCTAGGCTAACGGATATAGAATCCCTCATCAAGATGAGATTCGACTTTACAATTGAATATAATCCTAGGCTACAAATTACGGAAGATATGTATGAGGAGTATTATCAAGAGATTCGAGATTTTCTTGTCGGAGCAATAGATTCAAAGCAATGGTACATATGGGTAGCGGAAGATGCGGGGGAGATTGTTTCACATATTTTCCTAGAACTGATTAATAAGGTACCTCGACCTGGAAAGAAAACAAATCCATTTGTGTATATGACTAATGTCTATACGCTAATAGAATATAGAGGTAAAGGAATAGGAAGTCATATACTTCAGATGATCAAAGATTGGTCTATGGCCAACAACTATGAATTCATCATCGTATGGCCAAGTGATAATGGTATAGATTTTTATAAACGTAATAACTATATACATTGCAGTGAACCCATGGAGCTAATGCTTGAATAAAAGCTAGTAATTCGAATCACTTCGACTGAAGAGATGAATGAATTACATTGCACATAAAACATAAAGGTGGAGCTAAAGATGGAAGTTCTAAGAATTGGTTTTCTAGCATCTCATGGAGGAAGTAATATGCAGGCCATTATTGGTGCTTGCAAAACTGGAGAACTAGATGCTAAGCCCACTATAGTTATTAGTAATAATTCTAAATCCGGAGCAATTGAGAGGGCACAACAAGAAGGGATTCCATATTGTCACATGAGTAGTGTTATTTACTCTGACCCGAAAATTCTTGATGAAACTATGCTGGAAATACTCGAATCATACAAAGTAAATCTAATAGTATTAGCAGGATATATGAAAAAAATTGGGACAAAAACCCTATCAAGATACAAGGGTAGGATATTAAATATCCACCCCTCTCTTCTACCAAAGTATGGGGGAATAGGGATGTATGGAGATCGTGTTCATGAAGCGGTAATAAGAGCAAACGACAATACTACCGGTGTAACCATACACTTGGTGGATGAGAATTATGATACTGGGTGTATTATCGCACAGACCGAAGTTCCAGTGTTGAAAGAGGATAGCGTAGAAACGTTGGGTAAGAGAGTACTTCAACGGGAACATGAATTTTTTGTGGAAACATTAATAAAGATCCGGTCCGGTGAGTTGGAGTTGTATTCATAGGCCGGGATAAACACATATAAAGAAACTTTCTCTTGAAAGCATTCCCCGGAACTGCTTAGATAAAGTGAAAGCCATCTTGATGAGAGAGGTGTCTACTATTCTTCGAGTATACTGGAGATATTTTCTATACATTCTTGATCATAAACTAAACGTTCTCATTGAATGTTGGAAGGAAGGCTTATACTTCCAGGGCATAATACATGATTTATCTAAGTTTTCACACAAGGAATTTGCCCCTTATGCTAAGAAATTCTATTCCGAAAAGAAAGATAAAGATACTGAATTACAATGGAAGTATGCATGGTTACATCATCAGCATAAGAATAAGCATCATTGGAATTATTGGGTGGTTAATCAGAATACAAAAGAAGCGTTGCCCATGCCTAAGAAATATATCATTGAAATGTTATGTGATTGGAGATCATTCTCTAGAAAATGGGGGCGTATTGTCAAGGACTCCAACCATCTAACACACAAGATGATGGCATCTGACGGGATAATTTTACATCCGAGGACTAGACAGGAACTATTAGAATTCACAGAGAAGAGCTTTTATTGCTAAATGGAATAGGTAAAAGTCACTCTCAGTATGTCAAGAAAAGGTGGGGTTCTAAATGAAGTTAAAGCTGGGTAACCGCTCGGTGCAGTTGATTTAATCTGATAACAGATTGTGCCGAGCTAAATGATTATTTGTTATCAGTCAACTGCACCTGATCACATTAGCTCATAAATGTGAGAGGGGAAGATACAGGTGGATAAAGATAAATTAAAGGAATTTTGGCTATCGGAAGAAAAAATGGATTTTAGCGGGTGGGATTTTTCTCATATTACTGATCGTATTTCAGACGAAATGTTGCCATGGAATTATAAAGAAACGGTACTATCTTACATGAAGAGTGCAAATACAATTCTTGATATGGGAACGGGTGGCGGCGAATTTCTAATATCCCTCAACCCACCGAGAGGTAGAACTTATGCAACTGAAGCTTACCCGGTAAATTTCGAATTGTGTAATAAAACTCTCCCTAACTACGGCATTGATGTTAGACAGGTGTTTAACGATGAAGACTTACCTTTTGATGATTGTTTTTTTGATTTAGTCCTCAATCAACATGAGTCGTTCTCTTCTCAAGAATTGTTCCGCCTATTAAAACCAGGAGGGATATTTATTACCCAGCAAGTTGGCGGTCAGAATAACAGAGAGCTCTCAAAATTATTGTTAGGCAAAGATCCAAATGTAATTGACTCCAATTTTAGTCTTCAATCAACAGAAAAGGAATTATCTAATGCCGGTCTTGTTATTAGTGAAGGAAAGGAATACTTTCCATTTCGTAAGTTTTATGATGTTGGAGCACTCGTATATTACGCCAAAATTATTGAATGGGAGTTCCCCGACTTTTCTGTTGAGAGCTGCTTCGAGGAATTATGCCAGCTGCAGGAGAAGATTGAGAGTGACGGATATATTGAGACTATTGGACACAGATTTCTAGTTGTTGGATATAAGAACTGATTCATTTATTCGGAAGTTTGGAAAAATAATCTGGGCAGTCTGGGACTAATATATGTTCTAGACTGCTTTATTAAAAGGAGGGTTGGTTTGAAACGATATACTTTAGGCCTTCTAATTTCATTTGTACTAATTACTGGTTGCGAAGCAAATTCCATTGTTGAAACGAAAAATAATATGAAAACTGAGCCGAATACCGAATCGAATATAGAGAATAGAACCACCACTACTTCTAAGGAAGTAGAAATTACTATAAATACCCCTACACTTAATACAGAAGGTGAAGAGCGAGATGACTACATTATGGGGACTATTACAAATAGTAAAATTAAAGAAGAAATTACTAATGCAAGCTCCAAATACAACGAACAAGAAATAAACTTTATGAAAAAAATTATGGGACGTTGGACATATAAGTATGATGAGGATCTTATTCTTGACTTGAATGATTATGTTGAATTGATAGGAGTAAGTGAAGCACAGTTAATGACTCGTGGGGAATTCTCTGTTTCAGAAATTAATATAGATGGTCAGTTCATAATTATACATATATTTAGTGAAAGTATTGATTATGAATCAGAAGAGAATCTTGAGATACAAGAAGATTACAGTAAACTATACTTAGTAAATAACGGTAAAGAATTACTTTATGTTAGTGATTATTTAGGTGAAAAGAATGAAAGTGAATGGATCAAGTAAGACATTGAAACAGGCAAACTGAAGGGGGACATATATGAAGACCATTGTCTATATGGTTAGACACGCTGAGTCACCATATACAGAAGGAAATGAAAGAACAAGAGGACTTACACCACTGGGTAAAATACATATTAGCATAGTAACAGAGATACTAAAGAATGAAGAAATAGACATTATAATATCTAGTCCTTATGCCCGTGCAGTCTTAAGTGTTGAGCCATTGGCCCATTACTTAAACCTAGATATTATAACAATTGAAGATCTCAGGGAACTGCATTTTGCTGGAGAAGATTATATTGTTGATAATGCAGAGTTGATGTCTGTAATCAGAGAGAAGTTTGCAAACCCTGATTATGCCTTACCAGGTGGAGAATCTAATAAGGACTGTCAGAATAGAGCGATCGCAGTGCTAAAAACCATATTAGAAGAGTACAAAGGGAACAAAATTGCCGTTGGAACGCACGGTCTTGTAATGACTTTGATGATGAATTATTTTGATTCCGCTTATGGTTTCGATTTCTTGAATCAAACAAAGAAGCCGGATATATATCGAATGCAGTTTGAAGATTTAGAATTGAAAGAAGTAACTAGGCTTTGGAATGATTAGAGATGATGAATGCTTATAGGGGGAAAAATATGTTCTATTACGAGATTGATCAGGACCTTAAATTAAAACCGTTGGAGATCCATTATGCGGATGAACTATATTCGTTAACTAATAATAATCGGGCCTATCTTAGAGAGTGGTTACCTTGGGTTGATGCTACGAGAAGCTCAGAGGATACGAAAGTATTTATTCAGACCACATTGAAGCAATTCGCTGAGAATAAAGGTTTTCATGCTGGTATCTTTTATAAAGGGGAACTAGCTGGATGTATTGGTCTACATGGAATAGATTGGAATAACAAAAAGACTACAATTGGTTATTGGCTTGGAACGGATTATCAAGGGAGTGGTATTATAACTCTCTCATGTCGAGCCATAATAGATCATGCCATACACAATTTGAAACTCAATCGAGTAGAAATTAGAGCCGCAGAATATAACTTGAAGAGTAGAGCCATACCTGAGAGACTCGGGTTTGTTAATGAAGGAAAAGTCAGACAGGAAGAATGGTTGTACGACCATTATGTTGATCATGTTATATATGGGATGCTAGCAGATGACTGGAAATAAGAGATGGGGGTGATAATCTGGAAGTCAGACAGATCGCAGCTGCTTTTTTGTTCAACAACAATAAAGTACTAATGATGAGGAAGACCAGAAGTAGATTGTATGATTTTGAATTTTGGACTGGTTTAGGAGGCCATCTTGAACCAAATGAGTTTAACTATCCGAGAAAAGCTTGTATAAGGGAAATCTATGAAGAATCAGGATTAAATGAAGATGATATCGTTGACTTGAAATTAAGATACATACTAATACGGATCAAAGAAAACGAAATTCGGCAGCAGTTTGTGTACATGGGAAAGACCCAATGTGAAGAGCTGGTTGAATCAGATGAAGGGGAATTATTATGGATAGATCAAGATGATCTGATGAGTTTAAACATATCTCAAATAATTAAATTTATGATTGAAGATTACTTAAATAATAAGAATCTCAATATGATAAAAATAGGAACAATTTCAATGGATCATCGACAAGAACCGATTATACAGTGGTCAGAATTAAGAGATCCGATGGTATTCTAATAGATAGCTGAGGAGAGATTCGAGTTGTCAAACGAAATAAAGGTGGTTATTGGGGCAGGAGACTATAACAAAGGAGACGATTGGACTACTTTAGGAACATATTTGTGCAAGGTTTTCTTACGAATGCACTGAACCCAAAGGTTGCATTGTTCTTTCTAGCCTTTTAGATGAAGGGGGAATTAAATGAAGTATAAACTGGTTGTTTTAGATGTGGATGGCACTTTATTGAACAGTCAAGGCAGTTTGCCTAAACGTCACAAGCAAATCATACAAAGGCTTCAATCGTCAGGAATACAAATTGTATTAGCAACAGGTAGGTTGCAATTGGAGATTATTATAATGATTTAGATATGATAGATTTCGCGGGAATGGGAATCGCTATGGGAAATGCACCCGAAGATGTTAAGTCACGAGCTAATGATGTTACTTGTTCTAATGATGAGGACGGTGTATATCATTCAATTATGAAGCACGTTTATTGCTATAACTATTAAAACCTTCAATATGGATAGATACTAAAAGAGGTGTTCGGAAATAGTAAATAAAACCCAACAGAACACTTGTACCCGTCAGCGTTTAAAGATACAATGTTAGTACAATTGAATCTTGGGTGGGCGTAGTTTCCCTTCGAGCATATGCTTTCGAAGTAAGTTTCCTTCGGAAACTTTGTAGGAGGTGAGGCTATGGAAGTAAAAGATGCTGTAACGATCATGTTCCTGTTCGGCATGTTTATTATTGCCCTTTTAACATACATCAGTACTAACAACAAGAGAAAGTAAAAACCCACCCAATGGTTGTGCCGAAGGTGGGTTTTAGTCCTTTTGATAACTTAGAAGGGAATACCATTCAAGCCAATTGTCGAGGCCAAGTGTTGACGCACTTGGTTTTCGTTAAATAAATCATATCACAGGAGAAGCGACACATCAATTACAACTTACTGAGAGCACGGAAACATTACCCGTTATATTTGCAGTATAAAAAAGAACAAAGGAATGATTAAACGATGTCAATTGAGATGGAAGAATTAATGAATTCATTCGAAGAGTGGATTTCATTCTCCAGCGCCTTACAAGAATTAAATGAAGATGTCTGGGGATCAAGTATTGAGCCAGGTAAGTGGTCCATAAGAGACATCGTCAGTCACATTATGTTATGGGATAAGTATTATTACGAAGAAGCCATTGAAAAGATTGTTAATGAAAAACCAATTACTCTCAAACACTTAAATTATGATGAATTTAACATCAAGGCAATTACATTCGGAAGAACCGTAACTACGGATGAATTAATTGAAAAGGCGAGATATTACCGCAAGAAAATCATTGCAGATATTAGAACTTTATCGGAAGAGGCAATAGAACAAATTTATACAGATGGCGATGGTCATATATTTTATATCCCACAATATTTGAAGGATTTTATATGGCATGATCAGCATCATATGAAGCCACTAAAGGAATATTTAGAAGTCTAACTCGTGAATACCCGAACGTAGACTTATATTACTATCAATTGAAGGTGAATTCACTGGGAAGTTTACTAATAATTAAATTAATATTATCCGTACTCATTATTGTTGGAGTGGCAGAGATCTCGAAGAGAATAAGTCCACTTATAGGAGGTATCATCTCTGGATTACCTCTTGGTACTGGTCTGTCTATTTACTTTATCTCTTATGAACAGGGCATAGATTTTACTACTGAAGGAGTTCCGTGGGGAATTGCCGGATTATCAGCTTCTATTATTTTTTGTTTAGTCTATTTACTGGTAGCAAGGAAGATTCGATTAAATAACCGATTATTAGTCATAGGATATTCATCAAGTGTTAGTTTAGTTTCATTTTTAATAATTGGATATATATTGTATCTGTTTAATTTAACTTTAATTCGGGCGACTGCTATATTTATTATCGTTTTCTGTCTAAATCTATTGGTAATCAATAAGTTGATAGGAACGCAGGACACACCCAAGAAATCATCAAGTACTATGATGCAAATTATTTGTAGAGGAATTATTGTAGGGGCTATCCTAATATTAATAACTGGTGTTGCCTCAGTTGCGGGAAGTAAATGGGCAGGAATATTAAGTTCATTCCCATCAACACTCTTTCCCTTATTAATCGTTTTACATTATGAGGAGGGAAATAAGTTATTTCCATATGTAATATATGGATTTTCCTATAGTATAAGTACGCTACTTTTGTTTTATATTTCTTTTATCTATATTGTACCGTTGTTTGGACTTAATATTGGATTCTTATTGATCTATATTTTATGTTCAGTTTATTTAATTTCACTTCGAAAAATCCAGAATTAACAGGGTGGAGATTGCTTGAATACGCAGGATTATCTAGATAGAGTTGTGGCTTTATTCATACAAGAACTCGAAGAAAATCTGATAGGAATCTATCTGCACGGTTCGTTAGCGATGGAATGCTTCAATCCTAACAGGAGTGATATAGATTTGTTCATTGTCGTAAAGGAAAAGCTAGATACTCTCTCTAGTAAGCGAATTGCCACGATGGCAGTTGCTTTCCATAAAGAACTTCCTAATAAAGGAGGTCTGGAATTCACAATAATTTTGGAAAAACATTTAATAGAATTTGTCTATCCCACACCTTTTGAATTTCATTATTCTCCATACCATACTGAGAAATATGAGACAGATGAAAACTATCTTTGCGGAGGATTCGAAGATGAAGACTTAGCCGCGCAAATCGTTGTAGCCTATGAACGAGGGAGCGCATTGTACGGTAGACCACTTCAGGAAGTCTATAGACCAATTGACGAACAGTATTACATAGCATCAATTCTTCACGACATTGAAAGCTCCAAACAAGAGATTTTGGATAACAAAGTATACTTCACCTTAAACCTTTGCAGAGTTTTGTATTTTCTGAGAGAAGGGCAAGTGGCTTCCAAAAAAGAAGCCGGAGAATGGGGGATAAAGTTTTTGCCCCATAGGTATCAAGAATTGATTGAAGAATGTCTTCATGAATACATAGGAGTAACGTTAATGAGTAAGATTGAGAATCATCAATTCTTGGAGTTTGCTGACTATATGTTAGATGAAATTCAACGTAGTCGAAAGACAATTCGTTCGTTTAGAAAGTAGGAATATTATGGTTGTGTTTATCGAGGAAGTACTGAAGCAAATGAACACTCAATTAAATAGAATTGTGATGTGTTTAAACAAATTGACGGAAGAAGACATTTGGAGAAAGATGAATACCAATACGAATAGTATTGGGAATTTGTGTATACACCTAGCCGGGAACGAATACCAGCATATTGTTAGCGGAATAGGTGAACAGCCTTTTGTTAGAGAACGATCGGAAGAATTCAGTGTCACAAATTCATTGAACAAAGAGGAATTAATTGAGAGATTAAGGTTTGTTCGCCAGGAATCCACCTCAATTCTATTGAAATTGTTGGAAGAGAATTTAATTAGAGAAGTCAAAGTATCCTATGACGAGGAAGATTGGAAGCGAATGCGAAATTCACTAGTTGCTGGAGAACCTTTTTATCGTAGACCTATACAAACTCATTTATTCCATGTAGCTGAGCATTATGGATACCACACAGGTCAAATTGTTCTAATTACCAAATTGCTATGTGATGATAATGAACATGTTACACAATATAGACACTAACTCGAGGGTGAATTAGGCGGATTTATTAAATAAAAGCATTTACATAAGAACAAATATTCGGTACTATTTAGGTGTATAATAATTCCATTGTTGGAGGTTGGTTAACATGTCTCGAGTTGTTCTTTTTGAAATGAATAGCCAGGACCCAGAACGATCTATTGATTTCTATGCTTCTGTTTTTGGTTGGGAAATTGGCAGTTCCAATTGGGGATACTATCCAGTGGCAACTGGAGGTCAAGATAAACCAGGCATCAATGGTGGAATTGCATTAGGACCCAGTGATTTTCCTCATGGAACAAGAATTCAAATTGAAGTTGATAATATAGATGAAGCAATAAGTAAGTCAACAGAATCAGGTGCGCAAGTAATTCGGGGGAAGATGGAATTTGATGCATTTTACTTGGCATATTTAGTAGATCCAGTAGGTATTGGCTTTGGACTAATTCAGAACAAATAAAAACAATTGGGTCTGCTTCTGGCAGACCCTTACTTAATATGTCTCATAGAATCAGGAGGTAATCACTTGTCAGTAAGTTTAGAGAGGGTTAATGAAGAGGAGCTAATTACTCTTAATCGGCTTGTTGAGCTTGCTGCCTACGATCTTTCTGAATTTAATGGTAGTAATATTAACGAGTATGGATTGTTTTTAAGCGATTTCGATTCTAAAAGTTGGTTTGATAACCCTAATAGTTCCCTCTATTTTATAAGAGTAGAAGGAGCATTGGCAGGTTTTTTAATAATTAAGAAAATAATAGAGGAGAACATCTATTACTTAAATCATTTTTTTATATTGAAAAGGTTTAGAAGGAAAAATATAGGTAAGGATGCAGCAATAAAAGCGTTTAACTTATTAAAGGGTGATTGGAGAGTAAGTGAATTTGATTGGAATACACCGGCACAATCCTTCTGGAGAAAGGTGATTAAAGACTACACGAATAATAAATTTAGTGAAACGAGGAGGAAGGATAACAAAGGACCCGCACAGGAATTTACAAACCTCGAATATTAGGCATATATGGTGGAAATAGAAATTTTGTCTGAAGGGTAGGGAGGGATAAGTTTGAATCTAATTATAGTAGAGGGAATACCTGGTTCTGGAAAGTCTACAACGGCAAGATTCATTGCCCTACAATCTGAAAGAAATGGATTCAAGACAAAGCTGTATCACGAATCTACCTTTGAACATCCAATAATAATGCAAAACAGTATAAGTAATTACACAAATTGGATGGACGATTATGTTTCAAATTGGGATAAATTCCTTGAGGATCATACGGGTGACGAAACAACATTTGTCCTGGAGTCTGTATTATTTCAAACCCCAATACTCTATTTATTACATAAGGATATTGACCGAGATGAAATCGTTCAATTTATTGAAAAAATATATTCGCGGTTATCAGATATGAATTGTCGACTAATTTTTTTATTTCAAAATAATCCTTGGGTAGGAATCAATAGAATGATGGAGGCCAGAGGTGGTAAGAACTGGCTCAATCATACATATGAGAAATACAAGCACGAACCCTATTATATCAACCGCGACCAAGGAAACGCAGAAGTTCACCTTGAATTCTTAAATGAATATGCACAAATTGCTCACACTGCCTATATAAGGTCAGAGATTAATACTATTGCCATCGATAATACAGAGTGGGATTGGACGGAATACCATAGCAGACTGCATGATTACTTAAGGTGGACATATTATCCCGACCAGATCATTCCAATATCTGAACTGAAAAAGTATTCCGGACTCTACCATAGTGATGAAATTAATCTCAATCTAATCATTGAGATTAAAGATAATGAATTAATAATATTCGGCGATCAACGACTAAAGCCAAAGGAACAATATAAATTTTATCTTGATAGTATTAGTATTGTTGTTAGCTTTATGCCATCCCCATCAGGTAAATTTGATCAGTTACTAATCGAAGAGAAAGATTTAGTAGGAAATCATAAAGAAGAGGGAACAAGATTTGTAAGAGTTTCAGAGAAAACGGATGATAAGGAGGTTACTCATGGGAGTTGAATGGTACGACATGATCGCTAGGAAAAATGGAGGCTACAAGAACGATGCGATGTTCGTCACGGATGGTATATCAGCAGAGCTAATATTCGAGGAAGACTTAGTAAGTATACTGCCAAACTATGAATCCGTAATAGATGCAGGGTGTGGTCATGGTGAATTCACGCTAAGGATGGCCAGACATTCAAAATTTCTTGTTGGCTTTGATAATTCTATTGAGATGATTAATATTGCCAAATCGCTATTACAAAAAACGGATATAACGAATACACAGTTTGTATTTGCAACAACGAAGCAGGAGTTACCATTTACAGATGGACAATTTGATTTGATCTATGATCGCAGAGGTCCAACATCAATATTAAACCATTCAAGAATTCTTTGCTCAGGAGGCAGCATTATTGGTATTCATTCAGGTGCGCTTGAAACTGTTAAAGCACGGTTGACGAGCAATGGATTTACGAATATCAAAATAAAAGAATATAACGACGCTACACATTATTTTCCCGATGAAAGAGAATTTGCAAAGTATATCTCAGGGATTCCTGGAAACTCAGATTATACATCTGATGAACTGAAAAGAGAACTTGAGACGAAAGTAAATGAGAATATCATAAATGGAAGAATAGGATTGAGAGAATATAAATATATATGGAGAGCCAATAAGCCTTGAATCTTGAAAAAGCGAACTTCAAGAATTAATAAAGATTGTAGAAGGATTATCGAAGCCATAAATGTGAGGTTAATGATGTTACTTGAAAAACGCTTTAAGGAATATATTCAAGAAGATGAGAACGTCATTCGCGATCTAGAATTGGTAAGAGATTTATGTCTACCTGATTGTTATATAGCGGCGGGATATATCCGAAGTATTGTATGGGACCGCCTTCATGGCTTTGCCAACCGGGGAAAGTATAATGATATTGATGTAGTTTTTTATGATGCCCAGGATACTTCCGAAAATAGAGATTACGCAATTGAAAGTCAATTAATAGCCAAAACGGGAAACAATAAATGGTCGGTTAAAAACCAAGCTAGAATGCACGTGAAGAATGGAAATTCACCCTATACTAGCACGGAGAATGCGATTGCACATTGGCCTGAAACAGTAACAGCAATTGGAGCAAGATTAGACTCTAATCATATTGAGATCCTAGCGCCATATGGATTGGAGGATTTATTCCAAATGACTGTTAGAAGGGCTCCACTATTCCATAGTAAAGAGTATTATTTAAGCAGAATTGAGAATAAGAATTGGACGTCGCAATGGCCAAGACTAAGGATAATAAAGGACTGATATCCTCAAGGCATGTGCCTAGGGGTTCTATGCAAAATGGGGAATTTCATAGTACGTTGGAAAGGTGATGTATCAAGATGATCATTACAGAGGCAGATATAACAAATCTCGATAAACTAACAAGTTTAGCCTTAAGATTATGGCCCGAAAACGATAAGGATGACCTTAGAGTTGAATTTGAAGCTCTCATAGAATCAAATAAGGATAAAGTATATCTTATGGTTATTGAGGATGTGTTTGTTGCCTTTCTTCATATTTCATTGAGAAATGATTATGTCGAAGGCTCAAATACAAGTCCAGTTGGATATGTAGAAGGGATATTTGTTTCTGAGGAGTACAGGGGAAATGGCATCCCTAAGAGGTTGGTTGGAGCTGGTGAACAATGGGCAAAGTCGATGGGGTGCAAGCAAATCGCATCCGATGTTGAAATACATAATCATGGAAGTCAAGAATTTCATAAGAAAGTCGGATTTAAGGAAGTTGGTAAGATTGTTGCATTTATTAAAAATATTGATTTGTGAATTAATGGTTTTATCAAGAACATGAGGAGAGTAGGACTATGACTTTAGAAACGGCTTCACAGGCTTTAATTATACGGAATAGTCGAGTCTTAATGATAAGACAAGAGGAAGCTGGTCAAATCTTCTGGAATTTCCCTGGTGGGCATATGGGCTGGTGAGAAGCTTGAAGATGGACTACTCGAGATTAGATGGGTATCAATAGATGAGAATATAATTTGGGATGCAAAGACTCTTCCGGTTATAGAGATGTATAGGAGAGATAAGAATGACTATATATTCTGAACTTGAATTCACACTGATACGTAAGCGTATGATGCATTTTAATGTACTTGGGTTAAGCATCGCATTAATTGATAATGGTAATCTGACTTTAACTGAAAGCTTCGGTGTAACAGAAGTAGGAACAAGCAATAAAGTAACTAACAGTACGGTTTTTAACGCATGTTCAATAAGTAAGTTAGCTACAACAATGCTAGTGATGAATTTGGTTAAGATAGGCCTCCTTGAATTAGATCAGGATATTAACGATAAACTCGTCTCATGGAAGGTTCCTGAGAATGAGTGTACTCGACATAACAAAGTTACCCTACGGCGACTACTAAGTCATCAATCAGGAATTAAAGATCCTGAAGGTAGTTTTGGAGAGTGTGATTCAAACTTAGGTATACCTACTATGCTTGATCTACTCGAGGGCAGAACGGCATATTGTCCCCAACCTATTCAAGTTACGAACGAACCTGGTAGCAGCTTTGAATATTCGGATGCAGGTTATTGTCTAATACAACAATTAATAGAGGACGTTTCAGGAAAGTCCTTTAATTCCTTCATTAATGAAATGATATTTGAACCCTTATTGATGAAGGAAAGTACGTTTGATCTTGCGATCCCGGAAGGAGAAGATCATCGTTTTGCTTGTGGTCATAATAAATATGGAGATTTAGTCAAAGGTAAATATCCGATTTATCCATATCCTGCGGCTGCGGGGCTTTGGTCAACATCTAAAGATTTGGCTAAGCTTGGTATTGAGATTATTCATTGTTTGAATGGTAGTGGGAAGCTTAATATCTCTCAACAAATCATTAGCGAAATGATAAGCCCCCAAGGTCTCTCACCTTGGTCTGGATTAGGAGTTTTTCTTAATAAATCAGAAAGAGGGCTGGAAGTTACATCACTTGGTTGGGGAATCGGATATCAATGTATGTTGGTTATACATCCTTTCTTAGGTACTGGCGGGGTAATTATGACAAATTCGGAATTAGGAATACACCAAGACAAAGGAATAATCGGTGAGATCATAAGATCATTGAATTTAGACAATAGATAAATTCAAGCGGAATCATTTATTATATTTATTTTTTATCTAGATAGTTTTACCTCATCATGATTAGGTTAGAGTACCCAATGGGAAACGTTCAGATGGAGGTAGATACGTTATGAAAATTAATCAAAGTAAATATAAAGGTAACTTTTATGAGGAAATTGGTGATTTCTTGGGTGAGGGTTATTTGAATTATGGTTTTACCAAAGGAACCATCCAAGAAGTCGACTTTTTAGTTGAGCTTATGAAGCTAGAAACAGGAGCCTCCATATTGGATGTGGGATGTGGTCCAGGACGTCATAGCCTGGAGCTAGCACGTCGTGGGTTCACTACTGTAGGAGTGGATATCTCTTCATCCTTTATTGAACTTGCATGTAACCGAGCCATTGAGGAAAAGTTGAATGCTGAGTTTATTGTTGCTGATGCTCGTGATCTACAACTATCTCAGAAATTTGATGGGGCCATTTGTCTTTGTGAGGGCGCATTTGGTCTAGCGGGAGATGATGATGGTCATCAACAGATATTGCGTGGGGTTCATCAAGCGTTACGACCAGGGTCTTTATTCATATTAACAGCAATTAACGCTTTAAGTGCAGCTCGTAATGAAGCTTTTGATTCCTATACAGGTACGACAAGCAGCCGCGAAATAATCACCAATGTTGAAGGGGATTCCAAGGAAGTAGACATTTTCACAACCGCTTTTACTTATCGTGAGCTTAAACTTTTGCTAGAAAACTCAGGATTTAAAGTGTTGTATGGATATGGTTGTACTGCTGGGAACTTTAGTAAGACGTTATTATCTGTAGACGATATTGAAATTATGATGATATCTCAACGATTGTAGGAGGGTGAATACCATTCAATCTGACCATATTATTCGAATTAATGCGCTGCATGCGAATCATACCGTGTACAGACGGTGGGAAGATTATGAGCTTGATGTTAGTAAGAAAAGAGGGGGTCCAACCGAAATTCTGGACGAAGAAGAATTTATTCATGCTATAGAGGAGTATAATTATTCCAACAGTTTTGTGGATCAATGCAGAAGGACGTTGGAGTCAGCAATTGCATTTGCTGAACGATGGACTTGGAGTAACGACAGTAACAATTTAAGGGAGTATGGAAGCCACGGAATTTAAGTCGCGAAAGGACGGAGAACCATTAATATTCGGAAAGCAGTATCCAACGAAGCATTAATGCTTACTGAACTTGCTTTTCAATCTAAGTCTTACTGGAAATATGATAGAGAGTATCTTGAAGCAGCTCGTGGACATATCCAGATTACCGCTAGAGATATTGAGCAAGATCATGTTTATCTTATTGAAGACGATCAGAATATCTTAGGCTTCTACCATCTGAGTTTGAAGGAAATGGATAGTGAACTTATTTGGTTTTTTGTTCATCCGGCAAGCATTGGAATGGGACTTGGTCAGCTGTTATGGAACCATTTATTACTTATGGTTAGAGCGCTTGAGATCAGCGAATTTATAATTAAAAGCGACCCCAATGCAGAACCATTCTATCTCAAACAAGGTGCTTTAAGAATTGGTTATAAGTCTTCTACTGTTAGAGAGGATATGAAATTACCTCTTCTGAGGTACAGAAGTCCTTTGTAATCGTGCAAATCGAATAAGGGATGGAGGTATTGCATTGAAGTATGACTTTAATCGTGATTGGCTCTCGAAGAAATTTGGAGAAATACAAAGACGTACTCTACTAGCGATTGATCAGCTATCGGATACGCAACTAAACTTGAAGCCGAATGAATCTAGTCTTAATATTCCTAACCTACTCAGACACATTGAGGGTAATATACAAGAGCGAATAATTAAAGGAATACTTAAAGATGATGTTACAAGAGATCGAGAAAAAGAATTCTCCATGACATTCATGACAAGAGGTGAAGCGGAACTATTAATTCAGAATAATCTACAAATCGTGATTGATTTAACAAAGAATATAAAGGATGAAACACTTGAAGAGTTCCAAATTGTAAGAGGTAGAGAACGAACGAATCTCGATATGCTGCATCAGTGTGCTGCTCATTATTCTGAGCATATGGGACAAATTTTCTATATCACAAAGCAGTGTTTACAGGAAAAATATAAATCAACATCAGTTTAATTAGTGTTAGTTTGTAAGTTCTCCTGAAAGGTTGAGTTGCCCTTATGATACGTGCAATTATTTTTGATCTTGATGGAACATTATTAGATCGTCATAGTTCTTTACACCAATTCGTTGGAGATCAGTTTGAAAGGATTATTAAATTAACAAAGGATATAGATAAGGAAACATATATCAATCGGTTTATTGAACTAGATAATCGAGGATATGTCTGGAAGGATAAGGTTTATCAGGAGCTAATTATGGAATTTGATTTGTCTCTAGATTGGAATGATTTATTAACTGATTATAAGGCTGGATTTTGTTCGCATGCTATATCTTTTCCCAATACTATTGAGATGTTAGAGGATCTTAATCAAAAGGGTTATAAGATGGGGATGATTACAAACGGGTTTGACAACTTTCAATCTAGTAATATTCAAGCACTAGGGATAGAGAAGTATTTTGAAGTAATATTAATATCAGAGTTAGAAGGGATACATAAACCTGACCCAGCCATATTCCTAAGAGCTGCTCAAATGATGGGTGTAATACCGGAGGAATGTGTTTACATAGGTGATCATCCAACTAATGATGTAGTTGCGTGTAGGAGCGTTGGAATGAAAGGCATATGGAAGGAAGATACCTATTACAAGGAACAATTTGAATCTGATGGGATCGTTAGGGACTTATTGGATGTTGAGAGAATAGTAAGACAGTGGAATTGAATTTGTATCCTTAATTCTCGATGCAATAAACCATAAAGGAGGAATGGGTTAAATTTAAGGGTTAGTCAAAGAGTACGTAATTGGGGTGCCGATATCATAGATTCAGGGGATATACATATAGAATCTGATATTAGTGAACTTCTTGAACAGAAGAATACACTAAATGCCGTAGAATTGTATTGTAATTACTTAAGTGAATCAAACTAATAGATGCGATATTAGGTATAGAATATAATGAAACCATAGTGGAATGCCGAACTATTTTACATAAAATACAAAAGATATAGCAAATAATCCATGTTTCTCTCCGGTATCAGAATCTATAATTTGAAAGAGGAGTGTGAAATCGTGGGAATAATCGATGTTCCATTCTTAATTACTGACTGGAGCTCAATAGATTCAGTGGGAGAATATTTGAAGTGCTACTCATAAAGGAGAGGACAACATGAAGGTAGAAGTCACTCTCTATGCTGTTTGAGGGTTCCTACAAATGAAAGCTGGTGAGATATGAGTATTGATGGTCTACTTTCATTACATGCTAGTACATCCCAGTTATCAAAACAGAGGTATTGGTAGTAACATGATGACTCTAATCTTAAAGAAATATGAGGGTTATAAAACCAAGCTGTTGATCTCCTATGGGAATGCTGAATCATTCTACGGGAAGTTTGATTTTAAACCAGAGAAAGGAACGACAGCTATGTTCATATCAGACATGGTGTGAAAGAATAAATTTAAAGTTACATAACATTGTCGTAGGGGAATGGATAAGATGAATTTAATACTACATAACGCAAACGAACCTGATCTGCCGGTTCTAGCGCGAATGAATAAACAATTAATTGACGATGAAGGCAGTAAAAATCCAATGTCTATAGAAGAGCTAGAGCGAAGAATGAAGGGCTGGTTATTATCGGACTGGAAGATTGACCTCATAAGTAATTCCTCGGAGACTATCGGTTATGCGCTTTACCAATACATAACAATATTTAAAGAGCAAAAAGAAGTATATCTAAGACAATATTATATTAAGCCTGATTTTCGGAATCAGGGATATGGTCATGAGGGGATTAAATTATTATTAGCTAACCGTTTTGATGAAACACTTTGATGCAAGTAGAATGTAATTGGGGGTGGATATGATGTTGGATAGAATAAAAGTCTCTACGGGTTCTCCTTGGGAACCTATTGTGGTTATTGCAGAGCTATAAGAGTAGGGAATGTCGTTGAGGTCGCAGGAACAACTGCGATAATAGATGGTGTAATTATTGGTAAAGGTAATGCTTATTTGCAAGCCATTCAAATATTAAAGACAATTGAAGAAGCGTTAAATGAAGTTGGAGCACGGATGCATGACGTTGTGAGGACACGTATGTTTGTAACAGACATATCGAAATGGGAAGAAATAGGAAGGGCGCATGGGGAATATTTTCAAGATATCCGACCGGTCGCTACTCTGGTAGAGGTTAAGGCATTAATTGATCCTGATTTATTAGTTGAAATAGAAGTACAAGCGATTATCGGTTGATAATATATGTCAAGGGTCTAAGGATGACATGAATTAGTTAAAGTGGGGGATTATTCTGACTGATGTTCAGGGAAATTGTCTGGGTTGTAAATTGGCTAATGGTTTAGTAACTAGCGAGATCGTATATGAAAATAAATTTGTGACTTGTATTTTGGATCATATACCCTTGAATGAAGGTCACGTATTAGTGCTCCCCAAAGGTCATTATTCAGATTTGGATCAACTAGATGATATTGTAGCAGCAGAAATTATCAGATCTTCAATACTAATGTCCAAAGCAATAAAATCATTATATAAGCCGGATGGTGTGACTGTTATACAGAATAGCGGGGTTTTCAATGATCTGGGACATTATCACATGCATGTTTTTCCAAGGTATAAGTTGGATGGATTCGGTTGGATAGAGCCAGAGCATTCTGGAAAAGCGAAGAATAAATTAAATGAAAATGGACTGGCACTAATTGAAATGTTGGAAACGATATAATACTGGTTATGTCTGTTATATACAAAGGAGGGTTTTAAACCATTTCGATATTACAAGAATAGAAAAGCAGTCAGGGGAAGTAATTGCTGGTGTGAGAATGGGAAAAATACTATAAAGTAAAGAAAAAAACGTTTTGTGTAAATGTATTCTTTCGGTTATTATTTCGTGGTAATATCAATACAAATACTGGAAGATGGGGGAGGGAGAATAGCATGGGATACATACAAGATATAAGGCAACTAGTAGGAACGAGACCGATTATTATGGTTGGCACAAGCACAGTAGTTCTCAATAAAGATAATGAAATTTTATTACAAAGACGCGCTGATTCCGGAGATTGGGGGGTAATCGGTGGCGCACTAGAACTTGGGGAATCACTTGAAGAAGGTGCCAAGCGAGAACTATATGAAGAAGCGGGTTTAAGATCTGATAACATGAAGTTTATCGATATACTCTCAGGAGAGGATATGTATTACAAATATCCGCATGGTGATGAAATTTATAATGTTGTAGCGGTATATGAGACAAGGGAATACTCTGGAACTCCGTTTATTAATGATGATGAAACGCTTGAATTGAGGTTTTTCAACCCTAAGGAACCGATCAAAGAGTTAAATGAAATGGCTAGACAGATACTTACAAAAACTAATTACATAGTATGAAGAGTGTGAATAAGATAAAAGCTGTATTCTTCGACTATGATGGCGTTCTAACTCTGGACAAGACAGGATCTATTACGATCTGCAAATACTTAAGTTTTGTAACTGGTATTCGATTGGAGGCTGTCACTAAAGCGTATAGGCCTTTCAATAGTGAGCTACTAATTGGTACGAAGAGTCATGCAGATATGTGGAATGACTTCTGTGATGTTCTAAACGTAAAAATTGATGAGAAGCATTTAATTGAATCATTTAAGAGCACTCCGGTAAATACAGAAATGATTAACTTAGCTCTCGATCTTAAAAGCCGAGGGTTGTCTCTAGGAATCATTACAGATAATAAGAGGGATCGAATTAATTATCTACGTAAGTTTCAGAATCTGGACCAAATATTTGATACCATTGTGGTTTCCTCTGAATTGGGTTCAGATAAGCAAAGTAGCGAGATCTTTATAAAAGCAATTGGAGATTTGAACCTAATCCCTGAAGTATGTACATTCATTGACAACAATGAAAGTAATCTTGTCATTCCAGACCAAATGGGAATGCATACAATTCTTCATGACGATTTGGCCAATGATGTGGAGCTGTTAAAAATAAAATTATACAATTTACTCTAAGAATAATGATTTGGAGGGTAATTAATGTCAAAGGGATTCTATATAATTACGGGTACATCCAGAGGAATCGGTGAAGCTCTAACAAAGATGCTTCTTGAGAAGGAGCATCATGTTATTGGTATTTCAAGAGGTGCGTCGGATATTCTCTCTCGGCACAAGAATTATACTCATTATAATTATGATTTAACTGACACTGCTAATATAGAACAGCTATTAAGTGGGATTCTCATAAAGTTAAAGATTGAAGAAACAGAAATGATATGTCTAGTCAATAATGCAGCGATGTTAGAGCCATTAAAATCAATAGAAAATTGTGAGCCAGAAGAAATTAGTAAGAGCCTGAGCATTAATCTAGTTGCTCCGATTGTTATGTCTTCTTGTTTTATCAAATTGACCGATCATCTGAAGGTTAGAAGGAAAATCGTTAATATTACTTCAGGTGCAGGGGTACATCCTCTTGAGGATATGAGTATGTATTGTACGGCCAAGGCTGGGCTGAATATGTTTACTCGTTGCGTTGGAGTCGAACAAGCGGGGAATGAAAACCCCATCGAGATTATTACTGTCGATCCAGGAATGGTCGAAACTGAAATGCAGAAGACGGCAAGAGGCAAAAGTTCTGATGCTTTTGCAATGGCAAATTTCTTCAAAGAAGCCTTTACAAACGGGGTTTTACAATCACCTGAAGCCCTTGCAGTAGATTTAGATCGTATTATTGCGAATGAATACGAAACAGGGAAACTAATAAATCATGATAATCGATAAGGTTCGCTTCCCAATTGGCCCCTTTACTCCCATTCTCAGTCCATCTATTGATCAAAGAAACAAGTTTATACAACAAATTCCTAAACTAATACCATATACATTGAGCATGCTAGTCAACCTTAAGCCCGAACAATTACAAATTCCCTATCGTAGAGATGGCTGGACGATTCAACAAATTATTCATCATATGGCTGACAATGATATGAATGCATATTTAAGATTTAAGAGAGCGTTAACCGAAGAAGAGCCATCTTTACCCTCTTATCGTGAAGATTTATGGGCGGAGCTACCTGATTACTTAGATGTTCCCATTGATACTTCACTTAAACTTCTAGAAGCACTCCACAGTCGTTTCTTTATTTTACTCCAACAATTAACTCCTGAGCATTACGATAGAACTCTAAGAACACAAGTGTTGGGTGTAATAAATTTAGACACGGCTGTTCAAAGGTTTATCTGGCACAACCAGCATCATATGTCACAAATAACGTCATTAATAAAGAACAATGGATGGTAAGTTAGAAGAGAAAACGGGGTGATCTATATTGAATATTAATATCAAGCAGCTAATAGCAATTGAAGAACAAATGGATACACTTTCTGAAATATTGATAAGGGTAGTTGAAGATGGGGCTTCGATAGGTTTCTTACCTCCATTGTCAATTACGAATGCGGAAAGATATTGGGGTAACGCAGTTGGTCCCGAAGTGATTCTACTTATTGCTACAATTAATGATCAAATAGTCGGCAGTGTTCAGTTACATTTATGTACGAAGGAGAACGGTAGTCATAGAGCTGAAATAGCTAAATTAATGACACATCCGAATTATCGACGTAGAGGTATAGCTCGGCTACTTATGATAGAAGCTGAAGAAAGGGCTAAACAGGAGAGAAAATCAATACTAGTTCTTGATACGAGAGAAGGAGACCCATCAAATCTTCTGTATACTTCATTAGGCTACGTGCAAGCTGGACGAATACCTAACTACGCAAAATCAGCCAATGGACAATTACATGCAACGATTTACTATTATAAAAACATGGATATCCACGATTAATACATTACACGGTGTCTATGGTACCTCAACGGAGAGTGAATATAGATTGATAATTAGAGAAGCAAGTAAAGATGAAATCGAGCTTGTTAGAATGATAATCTATGAGGCTTTTAAAGAATACATAGGTGTATTACACCCGCCATCTGGTGCCCTACGTGAAACGGTGGAAGGAATAAGGAAGAAAATTGAAGGACGAGGGGGAGCCCTCATCGTTTGGGACGAATCTGTACCGATTGGTTCCGCACTATATTATTACGAGAATGATTATATGTATATCGGACGAGTATCAGTACTACCTTCTTATCGAGGAAGAGGAATTGCAAAGGCAATGATTAGATATCTGGAGGATCATGCAAAAGGGAAGGGGTACTTAAAAACCAGAGTCGAGGTCAGATTGTCTCTACCAGAGAACTTAGAATATTACACAAAACTTAAATACATACCTATAGAAGAGCATGAATATCCAGATAAGACAGACAAATGGTACACGATGAGTAAAAATCTATTAGAATTCGACCAAGACTATAATAAAAAGGAGATTGTACAATGGACATAAGATACCCTATTGGAAAGTATAATTATGCTGGTATATCGTCATCTGCTCAAAAAAGTGAGTGGATTAACGATATTAGTCAATTACCAATGAAACTACATGAAGCAATTGAAGGATTATCCGAAGATCAGCTTGATATAGCTTATCGTGAGGGTGGATGGACAATTCGTCAGGTCATCCATCATCTTGCAGATAGCCATATGAATAGTTATACGAGATTTAAACTTGCCTTGACTGAGGATACACCTACAATAAAACCCTATTATGAGGATAGGTGGGCAGAGCTTGAAGACTCTTTAAGAACAGACGTTAAGATTTCCATCCTGCTATTAGAGGCATTACACCATAGATGGGCTATTCTGTTGAGATCAATGGAGGAAGTTGACTACCTGAGACAGTTTTATCATCCTGAATCACAAAAAAAGGTTAGTCTAGATGAAAACCTTGGTTTCTATGCTTGGCACGGCAAGCATCATATCGCCCATATTACGACACTAAGAGACAAACTAGTTATTTAGTAATAATTGAACGAAATTATGAGGAGTAATAATATGTTGCGTTTATTTCAGTATAATTGGCAGGTTAGATCTGAATGGTTAGAATAAAGATCTAGATATAAGAGTAATATCATCAAACTTCATTGGGAGAGGACTTTAATATGAAGACTTCCATATATTTTGTTAGACATGCGACTTCTCCTTTCTCCTTAGATAACGAGCGGGATAGGGGATTATCTGAACAAGGGAAATTAGATTCTATTCGCGCCGCTGATGTACTAAGGTATGAAGCAATCGATATGATTATTTCGAGTACCTTTGTTCGAGCAATCGATACAGTAAAACCATTGGCTGAGCTTCTGAATAAGAAAATAATCAAGTCAGAACAATTAATAGAACGACCCATTGCTAGTATGAAATATATTGTAGGGGAACAAGAATTACAAGAGGCCATTGAAAGATCGTTTATGGATATCGACTATTGCATGGCTGAAGGAGAGACTACACGACAGGCTCAGGAAAGAGCTGTACCTGTAATACAACGATTATTAACCGAGCATAAAGGCAAGAGAATCGCCATTGGGACACACGGGAATATCATGACCATTATTATGAAGTATTATGATAATAGCTATGGATTTGATTTTTTGAGTCGAACCTCGAAGCCGGATATATATAAACTAGAATTTGAAGAATTTGAATTGAAACAAGTTGAAAGACTTTGGAAGCCCTAATTATAGAATTTAAATATCATTAAGGAGGCATGAATATGCCATACATTAACCTTCAAATTACAACTGGTGCTACACGCGAACAGAAAGCTCAGATCGTCAAAGAATTTACAGAGACACTAGTTAGGGTATTGGGGAAGAAGCCAGAACATACCCATATCGTTATTCAAGAAATTGAAGACGAAAACTGGGGATTCTCTGGTATTCTAACTGACGAGTATCGAAAAAACCAACAATAATAGGATACATAAGAATGACATATCAACGATCCGTTTCATGAAAATCGATCGAAATGATCTCTTCATTTGCAACAAAAAACTTAATTGTAACCACCACACCAAACTCCCTATCAGCGCTTTTCAACCATAATTTGAATTTCTCCGCGCTTATTTGATTATTTATATTCTCGCGACCCATGTGCAAATAATCAATGATGGGTACATTGTATTTCTTCTGAGTTTGTTCCATCGCAATTTTACCCCACTTGGCATAACTAGGTTCAGATGTGCACTGGCTATTAACAGGATAGAACATTAAAGTAAATATCAAAGACATGCTGAAGAAGAATTTCATTATAACCTCCATAGAAGTTGTTATTTAATTTTTTACAAATATATGGAATAATATGTGTTTAAGCGTAGAATGGAATAGGAGGCATATGATGATACTTGAAGTGGCTATGTTACAAGTGAAAACTGGTCTATTAGATCAATTTGAAGAGAGCTTTATTAAAGCTTCGAAGATAATTTCTAGCATGAAGGGCTACATTAACCATGAGTTACAGAAATGTATTGAAGAAGAGAATAAATACCTATTACTCGTTAGGTGGGAAACTCTTAAGGACCATACCGAGGGTTTTAAAGGATCTACAGAATATCTAGAATGGAAGAGTTTACTTCACCACTTCTATGATCCTTTCCCTATTGTTGAACATTTCACTAATGTAGATCTAAGTGATGTTTAGGTTATTGATCCAGAATTTTCACTTATGATTTCATATGGAAAGGAGTGAATCATGTGAAGTGGCTCGTTTATATACTCTTCTTCATCTTGTACGTTCTGGTTACTTTCTTTGGGATAGGTCCCGTTCTATTAGCTGATGGATCGGTTCGAGAAAGAATAATGACTTTAACAATTGTTCTGTTGATTTATGTAGCTCTAACCATTTCCCTGCGATTTATAACTAAAAGGATAAGCAAGTAACGAACGACACGAAATTAAAAAGGGAGGATATCGATGAAGATAAGGGATCTTTCTTTTTTGGCAGTAAGAGTGCTGTCGATATATTTATTTATCCTTGGATTCAAGCACATAATAAACCTGCTCGAGTTTACCATACACACATATCTATGGGTTTTAGATACTAATACCTCTTATCTAGAAGTATTCTTAATAATAGGAATACCTTCTTTAGTGTTATTTATTACTAGTATCATTCTGTGGCTATATGCGAACCAAATCTCATTACATTTAATACCCCAAAGCTCCAGGGAATCGGTTCAGTCCATACAAGTGAAAGACATAGAAGGATTTATCCTGGCTATAATTGGACTAATATTGATGATATTATCATTCACGACTTTAGTGAGAATAATCCTGAATTATTATCATATAACAAGTCAGGATATTCACTTTAATAGCCGAGATCATATATTCGTAATTATTGAGCACTCGATTCGATTTATTATAGGTATTGTCTTACTTTTGAAAGCTGAAGGATTTGCAATGATCTTAAGAAATATAAGAAGTATGGGTTTAAAGCATATAAAGGAAGAAAACTATACCTAGGAGTGAGGGTAATGTCTAATTTATCTGAAGAACAATTTAATAAAGCCAAGGATTTCTTACTGAATAGGGCTAGGGGACTGGAACGATCTATGTTCTTGTATGAATTTGAAAACGGTGATGCAGATGCTGTCCTTACAGCCTTTAAGTCTTATCAGAACAGCGATAGAGGTTTTGGCAATGCGCTTGAACCTGATCTAAGATGTAAAGAATCATCAGCGTTAGCTACGACTATAGCGCTTCAATATTTATCTAGAATCCATTCGTCCAACAAGGTAGAGCTTGTACAAGATTGCTTCAAGTATCTCCAGCATACATATGATGAAACCAATAATGGTTGGGAAATCATTACGGCTGCCGCAGATCAAGCTCCCCGAGCGATTTGGTGGAACTATTCAGGTTTTCAGGAGCATTGGGGCAATCCTAACGCAGAGATCGTTGGATATTACTATGAATATCCTGATCTAATAGACCCCGTATTTCTACAGACTTTAACGGAATATTGTCTTGATCATCTTAAGAATAAGTCCAGTCTTTCAGAGATGCATGAATTATTCTGCTATATAAGGCTATTAGATAGAATTCCAAATGAATTACAAACGACATTAGCTCCTCATATTGAGTTGTTCCTGAATAACTGTGTTATTAAAAATCCGAGTGAAAGAAATGGCTATTGCGCTGTCCCTCTACAGATCGTAGACTCACCTGCTTCTCGATATTATGACATGTATAGCGATGTACTGCCATGTGATTTAGATACCCTGATTCAAACACAGAATGAAGATGGTGCTTGGGCACCTAATTGGTCGTGGGGTAGATATGAAACTGAGTGGGAAGTGGCTAAAGAGGAGTGGAAGGGATTATTAACTCTAAATAACCTACGAACTCTGAAGGCATTCAATCGGATATCCCGTTAATGGAGATGCTGTAGGAGGAGTGGTGCCCAGTGGCCAAAACGTATAAAGCATTAACGGATGAGATCAAAAGGTTCATTCTGGAACAAAAGCTGTTCTTCGTTGGTACCTCACCAATCGATGAGGGAGAGATTAACGTATCTCCGAAAGGCTATAATACGCTTCGTATTATTGATAATAATCGAATAATCTATTTGGATTATCATGGAAGTGGCAACAGAACTGCAGACCATCTTGATGAGAATGGACGTATAACCTTAATGTGGTGCAGTTTTGATGAACAAGCGAGCATTATCAGAGTTTTTGGTGAAGGTAAAGTGATTTCAAAAGAAACAGAGCTTTTTCAGGAGTTATCCCACCAATATTACGATAATTTCAATCAAGCTATAGTCAGGCAACTGTTTGATGTGGAAATAATAAAGGTGGAATCTAGTTGCGGGTGGGGAGTGCCCCATATGACATTTGCCGGGGAAAGACCAAAGTTACATGATACCTCGATGAAGGCATTTACCACTGCTAAGCCGATTGTTCTGGAGGAATAGTATGAAGCAGGAATTAACATTAGATATGTACCTTGAACAATCCGAATACATTGATTATCACGATTTGGAGATCCAAAAACTGATTGTCTCCTTCAAAGAAAAGGGTCATACAGATCTAAATCGAGTTCAGAGGATATATGAATATGTTCGAGATGAAATCAAGCATTCTTATGATATCAAGAGTGATGAGGTAACAAGAAGAGCTTCCGAGGTCCTAGATAAGAAGCATGGTATATGTTACGCAAAGTCACACTTATTAGCAGCCTTATTAAGAGGAGTGGGAGTTCCTGCGGGGATTTGTTATCAAAAGCTAACTCTGTTTGATTTACCAGAGGACGGTTATTGTATACATGCGCTAAACACGGTTTATATTAGAGAATTTAATAAGTGGATACGACTAGATGCAAGGGGTAATAAGGAAGGGGTAAATGCTCAGTTTTCTATAGCTGAGGAGCAGCTTGCCTTTCCAGTAAGAGAAGAGCTTGGAGAAAAGAATTATCCAGAAAACTTTTACGAGCCACATCCTGATATTATTAAAACCTTAGAAAATCATAGTGATAGTTTACTAATGTATCAGAACCTCCCGAAGGATATATAACTTTAGAGTTGAGGTGTAGACAATTTCCTCGCAAATAGAACAACAAAATTATAGTGCTTATAAACACAATCTACATCAGAAAAGCCGCTGTTGTTTAACCAACTAATTTGTAGTTCCAAAGTAGCCATCCGGTCTAACTTAGTTCTCTCATAGGCTGAGAGTATCTCATATTGAGTTAAATCGCTATTCTCAACGAACTTTTTCCACTTGGATTTGTATAGAGAATCTAGATAGGGAGTACTTCCTAGGATTTGATCAGCATTAATAAATATGCCATCATTCTTCATGATTGAATAAACCTTCTGATAAAGCTTTTTCTTCTCTTCATCTATTAGGTGATGGATAGATAGTGAGGATATAACGTAAGCGTCCAATAAGTTAGTGTATAGAAACTTCCCTAAGTCTTTGAGACAATTTCCTTAATTGGAGTTTGTAGAGTTTTTCGAGTTTAATCGAAAAACTCCAATGGGAGGTCTAATGTTGAATACTAGGGAAGTTACTAAGCAGTATCGATTAAACAAATGGACTGAGATTGTCCGTGAATGTCGCAGTAGTGGACAAACGATCTCCGCATGGTGTGCTGATCATGACATTAATCCGAAAAGTTATTATTATTGGTTGAGGTGTGTTCGCGCAGCCGCGTGCGAAGCTCTTCCATCACTTAGTTCCCAAAACAATCCCATCGTACCCGTAAACTTTCCAATCTCTACAGCTGGTACTGATTCCGTTGATCAAGAAGTATTGTCGGACATCATCATCCGTTTTGGCACTGTAACACTGGAGATTCGCAACAATGCATCGGCAAACTTGATCGAAAACACCTTAAGGGCACTGCACAATGTTCGGTGATATCTCGAAAGCGGAGAAAATCTATATCGCTTGCGGTTATACCGACATGCGAAAGTCAATTGATGGACTCGCCGCCATGGTCCAGCAGAACTTTCAGATAAACCCTTTCCAAAACAGTCTGTTTCTCTTTTGCGGCCGGCAACGCAATAGAATAAAAGCACTCTGTTGGGAAGGAGATGGATTTGTCCTTCTTTACAAACGACTGGAAAATGGAAGTTTTCAATGGCCAATGAATGCCGAATCCGTTCGCTCCATCACCTATCAGGAATTTCGTTGGCTTCTAGAGGGCCTATCCATAGATCAACCGAAGGCCGTGAAAAAGCTCAAAATTACGTCTTGTATTTAACACCTAAAAAACCCGAAAGTGCGCATAATTACTGGGTTTTTTAGCGTTTTTATGCTATAATGGATACAGTAGAAAACGGTAAAGGAACTGTATCCATGAGCGCTACAGAGCAGGTAAAAGTACTCGAGAAACGCATAGGCGAACTAGAGCTGGAGAACAAACGACTCCACGATTCGGTTGAATATCTAACGCGCAAACTCTTCGGCAGAAGTACCGAGAAGACATCGTCTCTTTCTTTGGGGCAGATGTCTCTTTTTGATGAAGCAGAACTCGAAGCGGATCCGACGGCCCCAGAACCTGACCTCAAGGAGATACAAGGGTATCGGCGAAAGAAATTTAAAGGTCAGCGAATGGAACTCTTGAAGGATATTCCTCATGACAAACGCCTTTGCACTCTTGATGAACAAGACTGCTTTTGTGAAGCATGCAGCACCGCACTTGTATCGGTTGGCGAAGAATTCGTTCGAACTGAAGTCGAGTTTATTCCTGCCAAAGTCAGAGCCATTGATTATTACCGTGAAACCTTTGAGTGCCGCACCTGCCGCAAGAACGGGAAATCCTACATGGAGAAGTCACCCATGCCTTACCCGGTGATCCAGCATTCCATGGCCTCTCCTTCCACAGTGGCATGGGTCATGCATCAAAAATTCGTCAACGCCCTTCCCCTTTATCGACAGGAAAAGGAGTGGCGGACACTGGGCGTAAACCTTAGCCGCGCGACCATGGCCAACTGGATTCAAGCTGCTTCCCGCGACAGGCTAGCGCCATTGGTGGAGCTAATGCATCAAAAGCTCCTGCAGGAAAAGTATTTACATGCGGATGAAACTGTCGTCCAAGTCATGAATGAAGAGGGGCGAAAGAACACCACCGATTCCTATATGTGGGTATACAGCAGCGGCCAGCATTGCAAACACCCTATTCGAATCTTTGAGTATCAACCTGGCAGAAGCGGCAAATACCCTCAGAAATTCCTAAAGGGATTCAAAGGGTACCTTCACTCGGATGCATACTCCGGATACACAAAAATTCCGGATATCATAAGGTGCCTTTGTTGGACGCATCTTCGAAGGAAATTTGTAGATTCCCTTCCGAAAGATATACAAAGCCCGGAAGCCACCCTTCCAAGCCAAGGCATCACATTCTGTAACAAACTCTTCGAGATTGAAAAGAAGCTTGAGGATCTTTCGAGCGAACAACGTAAATCTAAGCGTCTGGAACGAGAAAAGCCCGTTCTAGAAGCTTTTTGGGCATGGATTGATTCCACCAGAGGTAAGGTGCTGCCCAAATCCAAACTAGGTGAGGCCTTGACTTATGCCCTAAATCATAAGAGAGAGTTTATGAATTATCTTCAGGATGGCAGCTGCTCCATATCCAACAACCTTGCTGAAAACAGTATTCGACCCTTTACAATTGGAAGAAAAAACTGGCTCTTTAGTGGAAGTCCAAAGGGAGCTTCAGCGAGTGCCGCCGTTTACAGCATCATCGAAAGTGCTAAGGCGAATGGTCTTAATCCGTTTAAGTATCTTCAATTCATCTTCAGCCAATTACCGGGGGTTCAGTTCGGACAACATCCGGAATTCCTTGAAGATTACCTTCCCTGGAGTCCTGAGGTTCAAGAAGCCTGCCAATAGAGCAAAGCTCAGTTTACATGAGGCTTTGCTTTTTTTCTATCCACCAAATTATTAGACGCTTACGATATAACTAAATCATAACGCTCATTATATTCATAATCGATATAGTCGCTAACAATATACGTAGCATTAGAATTGTTATGAAATCTAGTCTTAGCCATATCTAACATACCTTCAGAAAGATCAATTAGTGTTAATTTGGCCTTTGGGTATTTATTAAGAATAAAGCTTGAGAAAAGACCTGTCCCCGCACCTAAGTCTAGAACAGATGGTGAATCATTGTTGATTTCAGCAAGAGCAGTAGCGATATTATAAAAATCCCCGAAGCAAGGTATTAGTTTTTCTCTTTGTTTATCATAATGCTGAGATACTTCGTTAAATTGCTTTCGTACACCAACTCGGTCATTCTTCATAATTACTCCCCCTAAATCTAGATACATAACTACATGATATCTTATCGCGGATATCCCCGCCAATATATGGAATTAATCATTATAATAGGTTATAACTATAAGAGGTGTATGAAAAATTTACTCTAGTGGAGGAAGACCTGATGGGATTGGAATATACAATAGAAGAGGCCAACCTTAAAGATTTAGAGCGAATTGTACAAATTTATAACTCTACTATATCAAGTCGAACTGTAACCGCGGATCTAGAGCCTGTAACAACAGAAAGTAAATTAGGTTGGTTTCATGCACATTCAGCTGATTTCAGACCACTCTGGGTAATGAAAATCGATGAAGAAATTATTGCGTGGTTAAGCTTTAATTCTTTCTATGGTAGACCTGCTTATAATGCTACAGCCGAAATAAGTATCTACATATCTATGGAGAATCGAGCAAAAGGAATCGGAAGTATTCTATTGGATAAGGCCATTCAAGAAAGCCCAAGACTTCAATTACATACGTTGGTTGGCTTTGTTTTTGCTCATAATGAACCTAGTTTAGCGCTTCTAAAGAAGTATAAATTTGAACAATGGGGCTATCTACCAAGGGTGGCCGTATTAGATCATGTTGAAAGAGATCTTGTCATACTGGGAAGAAGAGTGTCAACATGATGAAATTACCCATTATTGAAGGTGTTATTAAAAGAAGAATATTAATTAATTATCAAGTGGAATCTGAGATCATTAGTGGACGTTTACCCTCGATCTTTAAGCCCAAGGTTGTTAAGGGGAAGTCAATTATTGGAGTATGTTTGATACGTCTAGAGCAAATTCACCCCAAATTCGTCCCTCTTTCTCTTGGGATCTCTAGTGAGAATGCTGCTCATCGAATTGCTGTTGAATGAATGATGAGAATGGAAAGCTATGCGAGGGTGTTTACATATTCAGGAGAGATACGAATTCAAGTCTAAATTATTTACTCGGAGGAAGATTATTTCCGGGAGAGCATCACAAAGCGAAATTCAATGTAAGTGATAATGCTAATCGCATTAAATTTCTCCTACAGTCGAGCGATTGTAATGTGAACATTCGTTTTGAAGCGAAATATACAGACCATTTACCGGAGAGTTCTATATTCAAATCTGTTGATGAGATATCAAGTTTTTTCAAAACGGGATCAGTAGGATACTCTCCTGCCCAAGGTAATTGCTATGATGGCATGTGTTTAATACCCCATGAGTGGAACATGACTCCATTAGAATGTAACAATATAGAGTTAAGTTATTTCAATAAAGTTCTGGGAATAAGCTACAAGGATCTTCAATACGATTCAATGGTTATTATGAGTGATATTCCGCATGAATGGCATAGTTTGAAAACGAAATATTCGGTTCTATAAGAATTGAAAAGGGGTATACGATGATGATTACTTATACTGACGTTAAAGAGCAAGATGCCATCCATGTAGCTGAGGTGTTCGAGAAGTGAAACAGGTCCAAACTAAGATTGGTGATGAATGCTCCTTGGTATTACTATCCGCTCCTGGAGCAGTTGAATATTATCCTCGGATTTGAGAGAGCGGACAGTTCTTGTAGTGTAAATCTAGTGAATGGCGTGAATAAGTTGACATCTATTGCTATCGTGCTGGTTATCCTATCTGGATTCATACATTCAATATGGAACCTCTATGCAAAAAAAAGCTTGAACAAGAGTGTATTTCTTTGGTTCTGCCAATGGATCGCGATAATCATTTTTCTTCCATTTGTTTTATTAGAAATAAGAACGATAGATTCTGTCCCAACAACTGGTTGGTTATTAATTATAGCCAGTATGATTCTACATGGTGTATATGTTCTACTGCTTGCTAAGACCTATACGATCGGGGATCTGTCACAGGTATATCCAATTATGAGAGGAACAAGTCCTTTAATAGTCCCTATTATTGGCGTTCTGGTATTAAGTGAGAGTCTAAAGTTAATTGGTTGGATAGGTATCATCACTATCGTCTTAGGAATTTTCCTAGTAGGAGATACGAAAACCAATGGGATAAGGAACAGTTCGAATAGAGCAATTATCTTAGCCCTGTTGGTTGGTTTAATGATTACATCTTATACAGTAGTGGATAAGGTAACGTTACAATACATTCCCGCGTTCACATTAAACGGAGCAACGAATATAGGCAACTTATTAGCACTTACTTATCTTACAATTCGATCAAGAGCCATCAAGCTTGAATGGAGAATGAATAGGCGTACAATTATTCTAGGAGGGGTGCTGGCGCCTGGAGGATACATATTATTTTTGAAAGCACTTGAGATTATGCCGGTTTCTCAGCTTGCACCGATGCGTGAGATTGGAACGGTATTCGGAACCTTGATGGGGATTTTTATTCTACAAGAACCCCAAGGTCGAAATCGTATTATAGCTTCAATATTAATTACAATGGGAATCATTATGCTTGCTCAATAGATATATTGGATGATGGAGGAAGAATCAATGCAGGGAGCTGAAATGTTCGATATCTTCAATAGTGAAATGATAAGAATTGGAACAGAAAGTAGAACGAATGTACATGCGAATGGGCTATGGCATCAAACATTTCATTGCTGGATTGTTAATAATCATCAAGGCGAGCGTAAGCTGCTGTTCCAAATGCGCCATAAAGATAAGGATACGTATCCCGGACTGCTCGACATATCGTGTGCGGGCCATCTTCAATCAGGCGAAACGGTAGAAGATGGAGTTCGGGAATTACAAGAAGAACTAGGAATATCTATCTCTATTGAAGAATTAATCTATTGTGGGATGGTAGCAGAGGAGCACATCATTTCGGAAGAATGTATCGATAGAGAGTATAATTATATATTTGTTCTTGAGAGCATAAAAGCCTTAGAAGAATACGAGTTTCAAAAGAGTGAAATTTCGGGGCTATTCTATATTAATATAAGCGAATTTAAAGAGTTACTCTGTGGCGAAATTGATTTCATCGAAACAGAAGGGGTTGTTATAGACGGCGGAAGTCAGAGTGTATCCACAGTGACACGTAAATTCTGGGGTCATGATTTTACTCCGAAGTCAATGAAATACTATCAGGTTTTATTTGGGATCATCGAAATTGTTTGGGGGTAATCAATATGATGAACAGCAAGTCCATAGGTGTCATTTCAGAAATTTATCGTTACCCAATTAAATCATTTGGAGGAGAAGCATTAAATCGTGTGCGGCTAGAGTCCTATGGATTGTATGGCGATCGTAGCCATGCATTTGTCGATGATACCCAAGAGGGATGGGAAAGATATATAACTGCCCGACAAATTCCAGAAATGTTAAGTTACAGAGCAGAGCTTGATGTCCAATCATCGAATGATGAATATCCTGACGTTCATATAACCAGCTCAGATGGACGGATTCTACTATGGAATGATCAACTAGTAGAGGAAATTCAATCCTTCTCAGACTCTAGAATATCCACTGAACGTTTCAGTTCGAGATATTCGGAGCAGCTAGGTGTTGATGATGGTAGTATCCTCATCATTACTGATCGCTCACTCAAGACATTGGAGCTTCTCTGGGGAAAGCAATTAGATCACCGTCGCTTTAGAGCTAACTTCTTGATAACATTATTCGATGGTGTGAATGATATTGAATCGGATTATATCGGTAAGCGTTTAATAATAGGTAATGCACAGTTATCTATTCAATCGTTATGCGAACGCTGTTCTATGATTTCTATTGATCCCAATAATTTGGAGTGTGATCCAACTCTCCTGAGGAATATCTATAAGAATATGGATCTAAGATTTGGTATGTATGCTGGTGTAGTAACTGTAGGGACCGTTCAGCTTGGGGATCAGGTTTATACATGCGACAGCTAGTATTATATCCATTTTTTGAGATCCATGTTAGAGTTGAATATATAATTCTATGAACAACCTCAATACATAAGGAGAGGATAAACTTGATCAGGGAAGCGGAATATCAAGACAGAGGTCGAATCGAAGAACTGTACAAAATACTAATTCCTGATGATGATGAGATAAAGGTTCTAGGTGAGCGAATAGTTCAAATCAAGAATGATCCTAATCATTATCTGCTTGTATATGAGGTGGAAGGGAAAGCAGTAGCTACAGTATTATTAAGCTTCTGTCTTGATGCGATGTACGGGAATAGACCTTATGCTATGCTAGAGAATGTTATCGTGGATCCAGCTTGTAGAGGTATGGGAATTGGGAGAGAATTATTCGATTATTGTGAAGTCCTCTGTAAGAAGGTAGATTGTAGAGAAATTTTATTATTGAGTCATGTAAGAAGAACTGAGGCGCATGAATTTTTCGAACAACGGGGTTATGTCCATGTCGCGAAAGGGTTTAAAAAATATATATAGCAATAACAACGGCGGTGATTACCATGTACAAGAATCTTGAAGAATATTCTCTAAATGCATGGCCAGCTTTACAAAGCTTTGTTTATGATGGCTGGCTCTTGAGATTTGCCCAAGGATTTACGAAGAGATCTAACTCGGTTAACCCCATATATAGAGGGGAATCGAAGAAATTTAAGGATAAGATTATGTACTGTGAGTCCATTTATTCAAGTATGAATTTGGATACTATTTTTAAAATATCTCCATTTGTTACCCCCAGGAAGATAGATAAAATCTTAGAAGACTTAGATTACTCATTGGTTGAGCCATCGAGTGTCATGATACTAAATCTATCTAAGGTAGAAGAACCACTTAATCAGCATGTAGATATCTCTACCGAGATAAGTAGTGAATGGACCAGCATCTTGGCCGACTTTAATAACCTCTCAGAAGCTACGACAAAGATAACCCAGCAGCTATTATACAAATCATTCCTGAAGAAAGGGTTCTTCACACTTTACCATGGTTCGATACCCGTTGCGTGTGGCATTGGAGTAATCGAGCATAATTATATCGGTCTCTTTGATATCGTTACGAGTCGTCCGTATCGCAATAAAGGATATGGTAAACAATTAATATTGAACATGCTTAAATGGGCAAAGATGAATGGTGCAACAGATAGTTACTTGCAGGTGCTAAAAAGTAATCAGCTTGCAGTAATGCTTTATCATCAACTCGGTTATCGTGAAGCGTATACATACTGGTATAGATATAAAAAATTGCTAGGTAGTGGGCAAATTTAAACGAAGGAGGCCATCCACTTGAGATTGTCTATAGATCAGAACAAGGTAAATAGCCTTCTCTATAAATATGTGATTATTGGCCTTTCTTATATCGATAAGAACGAAGATGTCCTCGAGACCGTCCAGCTACACGGAAGAGTGATGAGGATAAATCGGACTGAGGGCATAGTTGTTCAACGAGAGGATAAACAAGAGGAATATAAATTACCTCTAGATTTCGATGCATTCCAATTAGCACAGCCAGGGGAATACAAGTTAAATATGACAGGTGAAATTATTGTAGATCCCGATTATTTGTCGTCATGGGCTATTCACAAAACATAAAATTAGAATAAGGGAGTATGGTGGCAAATGAACACTATTCATTTAGTTTTTGTAGAACCGAGCCACAATGATCTTGCAACACTGATTAAGAAGCTCGATACTTATTTGGATGAAAGATATCCTCCAGAAGAGGTTTTCAAAATTAACTTTAATCAACCAAAGATACAACAAATTACATTCATAGTGGCGTATTGTGATGATGTAGCCGTAGGCTGTGGTGCAATAAGTCCAGTAGATGAATATATTACGGAGTTAAAACGTTTCTTCGTTGACCCTCCCTATAGGAGACTTGGAATAGCATTAAAAATCCTTACCGCACTAGAGAGTAAAGCTAGGGAGTTATCCTATTCTGCCATTAAGCTCGAAACAGGCAATCAACAGCCGGAAGCGATTCATTTCTATATAAAGCATGGGTACCGAGAAATTGATAGATTTGGCGAATATGTAGGTTGTGAATCAAGCTTATGTTATGAGAAATCATTATGATCAAAGGAATTATCTTTGATATGGATAATACATTGCTGCAATCGAATATTGATTTTCCACAGATGAAATCGGATGTATTGGAATTTCTAATTAGGAACAGTATATTGAGCGCTGAATTCGACGTACATGAGCATACGACAGCAACATTAATTGAATTAGCTCGAGAATTAGGAATTACCGATGACATATACGAAGCAATGATGAGTAAGACAACAGAACACGAATTATTAGGGATGAGAGGAGCAGGTTTAGAGCCAGGTGCTAAAGAGCTGCTTGAATCCATTTATGAGAAATATGTTCTTGTTGTGCTAACAAACAATTCACTTGCAGCCGCGAGAGAGGCTCTAGAGTTAACTGGAATATCAGAGTACTTCGACATCATTATCGGTCGAGAGCAAATGTCTGCCTTAAAGCCGTCACCCTCAGGATACCATTACATGATGAGTAAATTTAAGACGATTGAACCCAAGGAATGGATAGCGATTGGCGACTCGTGGATCGATGGTAAAGCTGCTCAAGCGGCAGGAATCCCTTTTGTCAGCTATAGAGTAAGTGCTGACCAGATGCTCCAGAGATGCGTAAAACCGATAGGGAACATAGAGCATTTGAGCGGATTACTTCACTATTTGTGATGTGAAACCAGAAAATGAGGCAAACGGATGATACATAAAATTATGACAGTTCTCCTCCAAGTTATTTTCCATCAATCTCCTCGGTTTGATTATACGGAAGATGAAACCAAGGAATTTGATCGCATTTATGATACGGCTATCCATGATCATGCAACCATATAGTGCCATTCCTTCGGGACCTATTGGGGCTGGACAGACAGTGACGTTCGAAGCGACTCACTTTGGGATTCGACAACGGTTGACCTCATTAATTACAGAATATAAGGAGCCACATTTGTTTGTCGATGAAATGTAACAAGGAGCATTCAAGAGTTTACGACATATACATGAATTTAAAGAACTTAAGGACTATACAGTCATGAAGGATACACTATATTTCGAAGCTCCACTTGGTTTTATAGGATGGATGGTTGAGAGATTAGTTTTGAAAGCATATATGAGGAGAAAAATGTTGAATTAATGAAACTGGCAGAGAGTCTTGCTTAGTAATCACAATCAGTAAATATGGGGAGGTTCCACGAATGACGATAGGATCACAGAAGGATATAGATAAATTAGCTAAAATCGGCAAAATTGTAGCGACTACTATACAAGAAATGAAGGAGCAAACATTGCCCGGTATGACAACTAAAGAGTTAGATGAGATAGGTGGCAGTATCCTGGAACGATTTGGCGCATCTTCAGCTCCCAAGAAGATTAACTTCCCAGGATATACCTGTATTAGTATAAACCGTGATGTTGCACATGGAATACCTGACGATTACGTAATAAAGCCAGGTGATTTAGTTAACATCGATGTGTCTGCGGAGCTAGATGGTTATTATGCGGATTCCGGTTATTCTTTTCAAATTTCACCAAAGGACACTCATATAACACGTTTATGTAATTACACGCACCAAACTATGTTAAAGGTGATCAATAGCTTAAAAGCTGGAGTCAGAGTGAATCAAATTGGTCGTATTATAGAGTCAGAAGCCAAAAAAGGCGGTTATAAAGTCATTCGAAATTTGTGTAGTCATGGCATAGGTAAAGCATTACATGAAGAGCCACGCGAGATATTACCTTATTATAATCCAATAGATAAGTCAGTGTTGAGGAATGGGCAGGTTATTACAATAGAACCCTTCTTATCTACTGGAGCTGAATTCGTCGTTGAACAAGCTGACGGTTGGACATTACGGGTTCCTGATCAGAGCCACGTAGCTCAATTCGAGCATACATTGATCATCACCAGAGACAAACCAATTATTGTAACAGCCATATAGAATGAATAAGGGGGTTAAGGTATGTATCAAAATCAAATGAACGAACTGTTGCAAGCTGCCCAGGCTGGGGATGAAAATAAGCTACGATCCCTACTAGCAACGAATCCTGAATTAGCAAATATGGAGAATGCTGAGGGGCTAACGCCATTGGGTTATGCAGCTCATTACGGTCATCCCAACGCGGTGAAGACACTTCTTGAGCATGGGGTAGAAGTGAATGCAATCTCTCATTCTAAGGTGTCCTACATACCTTCGAATACAGCACTGCATGCTGGTATTGCAGGTGGATGCTCAATAGAGGTCATCAAGCTTCTTTTAGAGTGCGGTGCTAAAACTGACATATTAGATAGTAATGGATATACACCTATAGAGGTAGCGGCTTCTCATAAATCGAGTAAGGAAATTATCGAATTATTAGAGGAATATAACTCAAGGGGAGCCTAATTCATAATGAGAACATTGGTAATAAGCGATATACATGGTTGTTATGAGCAATTCCTTCAATTATTACAGTTAATTCGGTATTCTCCAGGGGATGATCGATTAATTATATTAGGTGACCTCGTAGACAGGGGTCCCAATAGTTTAGAAGTAGTAGAGCATGTCATGACTTTAGCTCAGCAAGAACATGTTGTTGTACTTCGTGGCAATCATGATCAACGGTTTGTAGATGTGATAACGAATGAACAATCTATAGAAGATGTTAAATTTTTCGAGCATGGCGGTCTACAGCTGTTAGATAGTTATTGTTCAGCAACTCAGGCTCAGCCTAACAAAGCTAGATTAACTCATGCTAAGGCCTTTATTAGTAAGAACTATGAGCAGCATATTAACTTCTTAGCTAATCTTCCACTCTATTATGAGGACGAACATCACATTTATGTACATGCCGGACTAAATCCTAACTATATCAATTGGCGAGAGCAGCCAGAGAGGAATTTTATGTATATCAAGGATCCCTTTATCTATCAGAAAACGGTAGTTAGTAAGCCCGTGGTATTCGGTCACACGAATACGAAGGATATTCATGGGTCTGCGGATATTTGGTATGGTGGTGACAAGATAGGCATTGATGGTGGCTGTGCATATGGTTACCAATTAAATGTTCTTGAAATCAAGGACAATGGTGTATATCAACAGATCAGTATTCTAATGAGTTGAATGGATTAATTGGAGGAGTAGCAATGAAGCCAGGTTATTATCTTACAGATTTGGATGGAACATTACTTCAATCAGATTCTACACTTTCGGCTTTCACAATAAATACGATAACAGAAGCGCTGCATCATGGATCAATCATCAGCTATGCTACTGCACGTAGTTATAGAAGTTCGATGGTTGCTGTAGGTACTATTCCATGGAGATACCCAATGGTTCTTTACAATGGCGCACTTCTCTTTGATCCTATTGAGAAGAAGGTGCTTGATGGTTATTGGCTTAGCAATCAAATTACCAATGAGATTATTGAAGCGGGTAGAAAGAATCAGCTGATCCCCTTATTATTCTGTCTGGATGCTAATGACCACGAGAAGGTTCACCACGAAAGATTATATAGAGAAGGAGATGTCCAATTTTACAAGAGTCGCCCTAACGACCCAAGATTTACAGAGGTTGAGCAACTGGATTGTCCTCGTTCATATCGTACATTAATCATTACATATATTGGACTCCTATCTGAACTCGAAAAGCTACATACATATGTTAGTGAGAATTACAGTAATCAGGTACATACTCACCTCATGAAGGATCTCTATATAAAGGACCACTATTTTCTTGAATTTAGTCACTTTATGGCTAATAAACAGGAGGGACTTAAGCTTTGGAGTAGGCAAGTTGGCTGTAAAGCACAAGAAGTAACCGTTTTCGGAGATAACCTGAATGACATTGGACTGTTCAGAGCGGCAGGTAAGAAAATTGCTGTTCGTAACGCACATCAACAAATATTAGAGATGGCTGATCAGGTTACAGAGAGTAATGATGATGATGGTGTCGCTAAATATCTGATCCAACAGGGGAACCTTATATGGTGAATTTATTATTAGTGGGTCGAGGTCGGACTGCTGATGTATATGAGTATGAGGAAGGAAGGATTCTAAAGCTATTTAAAGAGAATCTTTCACATAGTGGTGTCCATGATGAATTCTCAATGAGCCAAGCCGTATATCAATTAGGAGTATCAACTCCACAACCCATTGATATGGTACATCAAGATGGTAGAATAGGCATTATATATGAACGAATCACAGGTATAACGATGCTTCATCAATTACGTTCTAAGCCCAGGCATATCTTTACTCTATCGAAGAAGATGGCCAAGCTACATGTCGAACTTCATAAGTATTGCGCATATGGCATGCGAAGTCAGGAGGAGTATATTACTCAGAATATCAAGCAAGCTCCACTATTATCCATAGAGGAGAAAGCTAGAATCATAGGCTATCTTGAGAATCTTACTCATTCCAATAGAGTATGCCATGGGGACTTTCATCCTGACAATATCATTATAGATCACAAGCAAGATAGTTGGATTATTGATTGGATGACAGGTATGTCTGGCAATCCAGCTGGAGACGTAGCTAGAAGCATCCTACTACTCAAACTTGGTACTTTACCAGAAGAAACGCCATTTCTATACAAAGTATTATTCGCAGGAATAAGAAAAGCATTGACCAATTTTTATACAAAGCATTACCTGAAAGACTCAATAATTTCTTATAAGGAAATTGATCAGTGGATGCTACCAATAGCCGCTGCACGTTTAATTGAATGGATTCCTGAAGAAGAGAAGAGGAAGCTATTAACTCTAATTAGGAACCGTCTGAATACTCTCTAGTTTCTTTATAGCTGGATTTACGGTTTCCCATATGGGATCATTAGTGGTACATTTTATTTATCCTAAAGTAAGAAATGAGAGAAAAATACATGGGAACTAGTAAACTTCTACTATTCGACTTTGATGGAACTATAGCAAACTCAATCGGAACCTTCTTAGATCTGGGAAATGAGATGGCTATTAAGTACAATAAACCTTCTTTTACAATGGAGCAATTTCAACTATTCAATCAACTGTCTATGAAAGAAAAGTGTCGACAATTAGGGATTCCATTATATAAGATTCCAGAATTCACCATAGAAATTCTTAAGAAGTTTAGGCAGCACCTTAGTACTGTGCCGCCTATTACCGATATGTATGATACAATCTCTAATCTGCGAGAAAATGGTTACCGAATCGCTATTCTATCCTCCAACTCAGAGGTTAATATTCGAGCTTGGCTGGATGTACAGAAATTTGATATCTTTGATGATGTGATTGCCTCACCGGGTTTATTCGGTAAAGCGCGCTCGATCTCAAACTTGATTAAGAAGAAAAAACTGCATCGAGACGACATTGTTTATATTGGTGACGAAGTTCGTGATATAGATGCTTGCAAAAAGTCACATGTTCCAATCATCGCGGTCACATGGGGATTGGATTCGCCTTCATATCTACTCCAAGCAAATCCAGATTATATGGCTCATGAGCCATCAGACATCGTTCGTATTCTGAACAATCACTATCCTGAGAGGAGCAAGAGGACATGAATTGGATGGGCAACCTGCAGCACTTTGGACGAGCTTTAATGCTCCCAATGATTGCTCTTCCTGCTGCGGCCATATTCCTAAGCTTGGCAAATCTTCCATGGGACTCATTAGGCTTTAAGGGATTTGACGAAGTATTACGACTGGGTGGGAACACCATATTCACCTTCTTGCCAATCATCTTTGCCATAGGTGTTGCTCTGGGATTAACTGAGAATGCTGGAATGGCGGGCATGTCCTCTTTGTTGGCTTATTATCTATGTACGCAAGTTACACAAATTTATTTGGGTGATCAGTTCCAAATCAATATAACTGGTGGGATCTTAATCGGATTAGCTTCGGCTTGGTCATTCCATCGATTTAAGACAATTGAATTTCCCGAGTATATTCAATTTTTTGGAGGATCCAGATTTGTTCCTCTATTCATGAGCTTTGCCTCTCTGATATTCTCTTATATATTCATTCACGTAGGTCCTTGGATGAGTCGAAGCTTGACGACGCTCTCTACATGGCTACTCGAAATGGGCGGTTTTGGGGCTTTCCTCTATGGAATGATTCATCGACTTCTCGTGCCCTCAGGTCTACATCATATCTTAAATAACGTATTCTGGTTTCAAGTTGGAGAATTCGAGAGGTCAGATGGAATTGTCGTTCATGGTGATCTCCCTCGATTCTTCGCAGGAGATGCAACTGCCGGCATCTATATGGCGGGATTGTACCCGACAATGATGTTTGCTCTTCCAGCAATTGCCTTTGCCATCATCCATGAAGCGCGAGAAGATCTAAAACCGAAGGTTAAAGCGACTTTTGTAACAGCTGCTTTAGCATGTTTTTTTACAGGTGTAACAGAACCCATTGAGTTTGCTTTCCTATTCGTAGCTCCCGTATTATTCATTATTCATGCGGCATTGTCAGGCTTATCGATGCTCATCGTATATTTGCTGGATATTCATCATGGATTCTCATTCTCAGCTGGTGCGATCGATTATATTATCAATTTGCATCTGTCCCATAATGGCTTGTTAATTATACCCATAGGACTTATCTATGGACTTCTATATTATGTAGTATTCCGCTGGGCAATCCGAAAATTCGATCTGGCAACACCCGGAAGAGAAGATGGATCACCTCTAGATGAAGGGGCTGGGGACATTCCTTATCGCTCGCCACTAATTCTTGAAGCAATAGGTGGTAAGCACAACGTAGTCAAGATGGAAGCTTGTATCACTCGTCTAAGACTAACTCTCCGTAATGATAAGAAAATGGATATTACAGCTCTTAAACATCTAGGAGCTGTTGGAGTTATACGACTTGGTGGTGGTCACGTACAAGTTGTATTCGGAACCTTATCCGAGCTCATACGCGAAGAAATTATGAAGCTACTCCGTAAGGACGTACGGACCGTGCTATTCCATGCGCCTATGCAAGGGCTTATGATCCCACTTAAAGACGTGCCCGATCCCATATTCTCTGGGAGGATGGTTGGAGACGGTGTGGCTTTCTTACCTGACCGTGGAGAGGTAGTATCTCCCGCAGCAGGTGTTGTTGTTCATATTTATCCAACCAAACATGCCATTGGTATACGAACAAAGGAGGGTGTTGAGATTCTGCTTCACATTGGGATTGATACCTCACACCTCCAGGGCAAGTGGTTCGATTGTCTAGTGAAAGAAGGAGAACAAGTGGAGCCCGGTCAGCTACTCTTGCGATTTAATCTAAAGAAGGTCAAGCAGCATAGTAAATCTCTAGCTACTCCAATGGTGATTACCAATTCAGAAATGGTGAAATCATGGAGCTTTGCTCCCTTCAAAGCTGTGAAACTCGGTCAAGCATCAGTGATGTCAGTCGTATTAAAGGAGGTGAAGTCGAATGGTTAAAGAGCAAACGGTTAAAGGCATAGGCGCTTCACCTGGTGTTGCAATTGGCAATGCATTCGTGTTACCAAGTTGGGAGTGGGATATACCTGACAAAGATATTGATGTAACTCAACTTGCTGGTGAATTCGAACGACTTTACCAAGGAATAAATCAATCCAAGCATGAGATAGAAGGTATGAAGCGTGAGATGAATAACGTTGTAGGTGAAGAGACCTCCGCTATATTTGATGTACATATAGCTATCTTGGATGACCCTGAATTTATGAAGGAAGTGCAAGGTATTATCAAACGGCAATACAAGGCAGCTGAAGTGGCTGTTAAGGAAGTCATTGATCATTTCACTTCGATGTTCGATCTGATTGATGATGAATATATGAAGGAACGGCGTACGGATATCAAAGACGTAGGTAATCGACTGCTTCAGCATCTACTGGGAGCACCAGATATTACTCTGCCACAAGTTAATGAGCCCTTCATTCTTGTTGCCAAGGAATTATCCCCCTCACAGCTAGCACATCTGAATCCTGAGCTTGTTCTTGGTATTGCTACCATGGTTGGAGGGAAGAACTCTCACGCTGCGATAATGGCCCGATCAATGGGGATTCCATTCGTCATTAGTTTAGAAGATAAGCTTCTGGCCCCAATACTTACGGGTGATAAGCTTATTATTGACGGTGATCAAGGTTTGGTTTATATCGATCCCTCTCCTTCTATTCAAGATGGATATCGCGAAAGACAGCATCAGATTCGGTCAAACCGTCTGAAGCTGCTAGAGCAAGCACAGTCCCCGTCTATTTCGAAGGACGGACTAACCGTCAGCTTAAATGCGAATATTAACTCAGAGAAGGAATTGGAGCTTGCACTAAGGAATGGTGCTGAGGGTGTTGGATTATTCCGTACTGAGTTTTTGTATATGGACCGTCCTGCATTTCCTGACGAGGAGCAACAATTTGAAGTGTACCGTCATGTAGCTGAGATGATGGGTGATCGTCCGATTGTGATACGCACATTGGATATTGGTGGTGATAAGCAATTAGACTATTTCACATTCCCCGAGGAGGATAATCCATTCTTGGGTTATCGAGCAATTCGGTTCTCATTAGATCGTCATGATATATTCAGAACACAGCTTAAAGCTATTCTACGAGCTAGTCATTATGGTAATATTAAAATTATGTATCCTATGATTTCATCGTTGGAGGAGCTTCATGAAGCTAATCTCTTACTTCAGGAAGCGAAGCATGAGCTATGTAAGAATGGAATTCTATATAGAGATGATATTGAAGTGGGGATCATGATTGAAGTGCCAGCTGCCGTCATGATTGCGGACTGGTTAGCACAAGAGGTTGATTTTTTCAGCATAGGTACCAATGATCTTATTCAATATGTACTTGCGGTAGATCGAATGAACGATAATATTGCTTATCTATATGATCCATTTCATCCTGCTATCATTCGAATGCTTCAGCTTACCGTAGAAGCGGCAGAACGTAATGGTATTGCCGTCAGTGTATGTGGTGAGATTGCAGGTGATCCAGAAGCTTTACCTCTGTTGCTAGGATTGGGCGTTCGCGACTTAAGTATGTCGGCTCATTCTGTCCTTGATGTAAAGAATCGATTGCTTACGCTAGAGGTAGCTGAATGTCGAACATTATTTAAAAATATACTAACCTGTAAGACCGGGGAAGAAATACGAATCCTCATGGATAAAAGTAATATTTAAAATCACCAAAACTTAGTTTATGCTTACGAAGTAGTTTTATCGCCTGCTCACGCAGTCATTATCATCAAAACTTTTAGTTTATGCTTACGAAGTAGCTTTATCGCCTGCTCACGCAGTCATTATCATCAAAACTTTTAGTTTATGCTTACGAAGTAGTTTTATCGCCTGCTCACGCAGTCATTATCATCAAAACTTTTAGTTTATGCTTACGAAGTAGTTTTATCGCCTGCTCACGCAGTCATTATCATCAAAACTTTTAGGAGGTTCCACATGAACTTACATGGTAAACAAATATTAGCTTTTACAGATGACGACTTCGAAGATTTGGAGATGTGGTACCCTATATTACGACTGAGAGAAGCTGGTGCGAAGGTCGTAATTGCTGGATTAAAAGCCAATCACACATATATGGGGAAGTATGGTGTACCGCTAGTGTCAGATGTTTCATTCAATGATGTTAGCGCTGATGAGTATGCAGGGCTGTATGTACCCGGCGGCTGGGCTCCTGACAAGTTAAGAAGATATTCGTCTGTTATAGAGCTAACCCAAGATTTTCATAAATCTCAAAAGCCTATTGCTCATATATGTCATGCTGGTTGGGTGCTCATCTCAGCAAAGATATGCGAAGGTTATACAATGACTTCGACTCCAGGAATTAAAGATGACCTGGAGAATGCAGGGGCGATTTGGGTTGATGAAGAGGTAGTTGTTGATCGTAATATTGTTTCAGGGAGACGTCCTCCTGACTTGCCAGCCTTCACATTGGCCTTCGTAAAGTTACTGGCTGAACAGGCTTGAGAATGATTCAGTTGTACCGATGGTTACCTGCTCTGATATGGATGATGGTCATCTTTGGATTATCTCATCAGACGGGGAGTGAACTAAATTCCTACCTTCCTTTAGTTCAGCGACTGATGCCTTGGTTGAATAGCTTTGACATAGGTCACTTTGTCTCTTATTTTATCTTAGCCTTGTTAATCTGGTGGGCAATAGGGAATCACCATCTAGTTGCATCCCTTTGGGTGGTACTTATTTGTATGCTATATGGGGTTACAGATGAATTTCATCAGTCCTTTATTGCGGGTCGTTCACCAGACATCATAGATCTACGCAATGATACAATAGGCGCACTTTTGGCTATGACCGTTGTAAGGCTACCCTTTATACGCAATCAGTTTTTCACCAATCGAGTTCCATAATCTACTAGCGGGACTTGAAAAGGAATTAACAGCTTGCCCTCGAATTATACATAATCAAGGCTAATGTATGGTTTGAAGGAGTGGGTTAGTTGTTGAAGAATTGTAAATGTGGCCAAACGTTGGACATACGTCTAAGAACCGTTATTTATTCCAAGATTGTAGAGATTGATAATGTCCCTATTTACACTTGTTCGGATTGTTTTTACACAGAAATCCTTACAGGAGTCAAAGCTGATCTGGCACAACTTATTAGCCAACTCGGTGGTTCTCCTCATAAACAGAAGATTAATTTTCATGAGATCAATGAATGGGCGTTTCTTATCTCGAAAGCAACTGAACTAGAACTCGTTCATATCCCTATACAATCGCTCGTTGGTGAAAGAATCGATCAATTGTTAGATTTGTTACTGCTTGCGAGATCACTGAATGATCTGGATTGGGAGAACGACTTAGTCGGCAGATTAACGCAAATCACTAAATTAGTATCTACAACGTAGAGCATTAAGCAGAAATCTTTAGAGATTTTTGCTTTTTTTTCTGAATATTAGGGGTTTACATTGCGAAAATTGTTAAATTACAGTATCATAATCTATTATGTTGATAATGGGGAGAACTCACTGTGACTGTAACTATTTATGATGTAGCAAGGGAAGCTAGCGTTTCCATGGCCACTGTTTCTCGTGTCGTTAATAACAACCCGAACGTGAAACCACAAACTCGGAAGAAGGTATTCGAAGCCATCGAACGACTTGGATACCGCCCGAATGCTGTGGCTAGAGGACTAGCCAGTAAGAAGACAACGACTGTAGGGGTGGTAATTCCCGATATTTCGAATGCGATTTTTGCAGAAGTGGCACGAGGCATAGAGGATATAGCGAATATGTATCACTATAATATTATTCTCTGTAATGCCGACAAGAAGAAGGATAAAGAAATCCGAGTAATTAACACACTGCTTGAGAAGCAGGTAGATGGCTTACTCTTCATGGGCGGCGCAGTTACTGAAGATCATATTCAAGCATTTAAAACTTCATCAGTGCCAATCGTTCTATGTGCGACAACCGATGTAACAGATACATACCCGTCGGTAGATATTGATCATATCGAAGCCGCGGAAGATGCGGTAAGCACTCTAATTCAGAATGGACATCGCCGGATCGCTATGATAAGCGGAACATTGCAGGATCCTTCGAACGGTTTCGCTCGTTATCAAGGCTACAAGAATGCACTGGAGAAGGCAGGTATTCCATTCAATGAGGAGTTGGTTCGTATTGGAAATTACCGATATGAATCTGGGATGGAGGTTACACAGCATTTCCTTGAGCTACAGGACAAGCCTACAGCGGTATTCGCTGCGAATGACGAGATGGCAATTGGTGCCATACACGCCATTCAGGATAAAGGGCTAAGAGTACCAGAGGATGTTTCTGTTATCAGTGTAGATAATGTTCGAATGGCTTCGATGGTTCGTCCACTCCTTAGTACAGTTGCTCAACCTATGTATGATATTGGAGCAGTATCCATGCGGCTTCTAACGAAATTAATGAAAAAAGAATCCGTAATGAATTCCAGGGTGATACTACCACATGAAGTCATACTAAGACAATCGGTGGCTCAGAAAAAATGAGCCACTTTTTTTTTGCGAGATTATAGTAAAGGGGCAAGTTACATGCAATATACAAAAATCGGAATAATTGGTGCAATGGCTGAGGAAGTACAATTAATAGAGCAAGATTTGCAACAGACAACGATAACCAGTATAGCAGGAATGTCTTTCTATGAAGGACTTTTATTCGACAGCCCTATTGTCTTATGTAAATCCGGTGTGGGTAAGGTCAATGCGGCAGTGTGTACACAAATATTGATCGATCGATTTGGTGTTGATTGTGTTCTGTTTACTGGAGTTGCTGGTGCACTCGATCCAGCGTTGAATATTGGAGATATTGTAATCTCAACAGATTGTGTGCAACATGACGTAGATGTTAGAGCGCTTGGATTTGAATTAGGTGTAATCCCATATACGGAAACCTCGATATTCACTGCTGACGCTAAGCTGGTGGAGCTTGCCTTTCAATCAAGTAAACAATTATTCGGTAGCCGAATAATGAAAGGCAGAGTACTATCAGGCGATCAATTTATAGCAGATCGTGATAAGGTGAAGCAGCTTCACCTTGAATTATCAGGAGTCTGTACAGAGATGGAGGGTGCAGCGGTAGCCCAAGTTTGCCAAATGAATAACATCCCATTCGTCATTATCCGTTCAATGTCAGATAAGGCCGATGGCTCCGCACATATCAATTTTACAGAATTCACTCAGCTTGCTTCAGAGAACTCTTATCGTCTGATCGCTCATATGGTGAAATCATTAAGTGGGCAAATATAGCAAGGTTAGATCTTTCGTTTGTTGATTCTTCTCATTGATCTCAAGCTTTCTGGGTACAGCTTCCCAATCCGTCATATCATCCAACCATGTTAATGGCAATTCTGTCGGGCTATCTGCCTGAGCTTGGGAGATCCATTCTTCAGGCAATAGCGCGGTCGGATGAGCCCTTAGTTGATCTATAAGAGGATGATTAGTCATCGTAAGCCATAACAAACTCCAAGCCCGTGGAACGACCCTCCAGATATCATAGCCTCCCCCGCCTAATGCGACCCACTTACCATCACACCACCTGTCCGCTAATTTCTGAATGATTCGAGGCATCTCTAAGTAAATTTTCATACTACAGTGTTGGTGCGATAGAGGATCATAATAGTGTGCATCACAGCCGTGTTGACTGATGATAATATCTGGTTTAAAGAATGCAGCGACCTTATGAATAGCTGTTTCAAAGCAGTCTAACCAAGACTCATCTTCCGTGTAAGGCTCCATAGGGAGATTAAAGCTGAAGCCAAATCCATCCCCTAATCCACGGTCACCAGCATAACCTGTCCCAGGGAATAGATATTTCCCTGTCTCATGAATGGAGAATGTACATACTCGGGGATCAGCATAGAAGGTTTCTTGCACACCATCTCCATGATGGACATCCGTATCGATGTAGAGTACACGAGCACCATACTTTTCTTGAGCATGAGCTATTGCTATTGAAGCATCGTTATAGATACAGAAGCCTGCAGCTTTATTCTGGAAAGCATGATGCAAGCCTCCTGCAAGATGAATAGCGTGTTTGTGCTCTCCAGACATGACTAGCTCCACAGCTGTTACTGAGCCAGCTACCGTAGTTAATGTAGCTTCATGCATCCCTTTAAAGAAGGGAGTATCACCTAAACCAAGACCGTATTGCTCTGCACGAGAAATGGCCTCAGTCGAAGGTTTAGGCGAACTCAAAGCCTTGACCGTAGCTATATATTCGGAGGTATGTATGGAGAGAAGAGATTGTTCCTCTAACTGTGTAGGCTTAATGAAGTCTGATGAAGACAATGCTTGTATGTGAAACAGAAGCTGATGAGTTAGTATGAGTCGTTGTTGATTAAAAGGGTGAGAATCGTGAAAGCGATATTGAAGCTCCGTTGGATCATAGACAAATCCAGCTTGTGTACTCATGGTGACCTCCTAAAAGTTTTTGATGAGTGCGCAAGCATCGATAAAACTACTTCGAAAGCAAACGCTTAAATTCTATTAATACATAAATCTTTGATGGAAACGAACACGATCGAATTGCTGAGTAGAAGAGAGAGGCACTATTGGACCAACACGAACCATAAGACAATTCGCGGGGTGAGAGCATATCTCAGGATCATCGGTCGCAAACCATACCATATTCACACATTTCATTAGATTCTCCATCATCTTCCGATAATCCCACACCGACAAACCGGTTCCTTCAAGATCCCAATGCCAATAATATTCAGTGGTGAATACGATGCAATTATCCAACTGTCCATCGAGAAATGCCAGCTTGATCAATCGCTTACCGATGCCATATTGCCGATAAGGAAGAGCGACTTCAATTGCGCCTAATTCAATTAAATCATCCATACCAGCTTCTGACCATCTCTCCATCTCATCGGGGTAATGAAATGTGACATAGCCAACGATTACACCATTAATAATGGCTGCAATAATTCTGCCTTCGGGAAGCTCAGCGATTTCTACTAAGGCTTTGAACTGCTCCTCAGGGCGGCGAAAGGCATGAAGGCCAGTATGTATCGTATATTGTTGTAACTGGCTAGAAGGTATTGGACCTGATAGAATAAGTTCACCTTCAGGAGTGGATAAAACTTCAGAGTTGAACGATTTTATATGCTCCATCGAGAGGGCTCCATTTCTTGAATAGGGGATATATTCATATTGTAACGAATCTAATAGCAAAATAATAGGAGTTCAGTCATAGGCGATCAGATTGTGCTGTGTTATAATATACATGCTAATAAGGGTTCAGGAGCAGGAGTTGTAAGCGTTTTATTTATTTTCAAATTCATTGGGGGGTCTTATAGTGGAGGTTTCAAAACAAGAAATTATAGCTTCAATCGCAACAAGCTCCAATATGCAAAACTATGAGCAGACTCGAGCAGATTTCCATTGGGAGGATATCGAGAAGCAATTCAGCTGGTCCACAACAGGTAAGCTTAACTTGGCATATGAAGCTATTGATCGCCACGCAGAAAGTGATCGAGGAGATCGAATTGCTCTTTATTATAGCGATCCTAATCGCGAAGAGAATTTTACATACAAACAGATGAAGCAGGAATCCGCCAAGGTAGGTAATATTCTCCGTAAACTAGGTATCGCTAAAGGGGACCGTGTCTTCATCTTTATGCCGAGAACGCCAGAATTATATTTTTCTCTCTTAGGTACAATTAAGATTGGTGCAGTAGCAGGTCCATTATTCGAAGCATTCATGGAGACAGCTGTAAAGGATCGTTTGCTTGACAGTGGTGCTGTAGCTATTATTACTACTCCTGCTTTATTACATCGTGTTCCTATACAGGAGTTACCCGAATTAAAGCATGTCATACTGGTAGGTGAGAACATTGATGTTCAACCAGGTCAAATAAATCTACAGCAGGAGATGAAGACTGCATCTGATCAACTCGATATAGAGTGGGTGGATCGTGAGGACGGTCTACTGATTCATTATACATCTGGGTCTACAGGAAAACCTAAGGGAATATACCACGTCCATAATGCGATGATCCAACACTACTACACGGGACGTATTGTGTTAGATTTGAAGAAGGATGATATATACTGGTGTACGGCCGATCCTGGCTGGGTGACAGGAACTTCTTATGGAATATTTGCTCCTTGGTTGAATGGTGTTAGTAACATTGTCAGAGGTGGGCGGTTCAGTCCTCAGGACTGGTATTCTACACTACAGAAGTATAAAGTAAATGTTTGGTATAGTGCTCCTACAGCATTCCGTATGCTTATGGGAGCGGGAGATGACAGCGTCTCTGAATATGATCTATCCTCGCTTCGTCATGTGGTCAGTGTTGGGGAGCCTTTAAATCCAGAAGTTATTCGATGGGGAATGAAGGTTTACCAGCAACGCATTCACGACACATGGTGGATGACCGAAACGGGGGCTCAGCTCATCTGTAACTATCCGAGCATGGATATTCGTCCTGGGTCCATGGGACGGCCTATACCGGGCGTAGAGGCAGCCATTGTTGATGACCAAGGCAATGTACTCCCCCCATTCCGTATGGGTAACCTAGCTATTCGTACACCTTGGCCAGCAATGATGCGCAAGGTATGGAACAACCCTGCTAAATTTGAAGAGTATTTTCGATTAGAGGGCTGGTATGTGTCAGGAGATTCTGCCTATCAGGATGAGGATGGCTACTTCTGGTTCCAAGGTCGCATAGACGATGTGATTAACACTTCTGGAGAGCGGGTAGGTCCCTTTGAGGTGGAGAGCAAGCTTGTAGAGCATCCAGCGGTAGCGGAAGCGGGTGTTATTGGGAAGCCAGATCCTCTGCGTGGGGAAATCATTAAAGCCTTTATTTCCTTAAGAGAAGGTTATACAGCTTCAGATGAGCTCAAGCAAGATATTGCACGTTTTGTGAAAGAGGGTTTGTCTGCACATGCTTCCCCAAGAGAAATTGAATTTAAAGACAAACTACCAAAAACGAGAAGTGGGAAGATTATGCGCCGGGTACTCAAAGCCTGGGAATTAAACCTACCTACAGGTGACTTATCAACGATAGAAGACTGATAATAATAAGAGTGAAGGCTTCGGCATCCATTACGGACGGCGAAGCCTTTTTTGGTGAAGGTGGGGAATATGAAGCTGTTGTCGTTGTTACTCTGATTGAGTTTTCATCTCAACAGGTGAGGCTGGTGTAGATTCACCAATGTTGTTCGATGCAGTGATCGTATACCATCCATCAGAAGGGAAGGAAATATATTCGAATCGATTCTTATCCGTTGAGCCAATGAACTGATAAGTCCCATCGGAGGTTCCGCTATAGAACACATTAAATCTGACGACACCGTCTTCTAACGGGCTTGCTTTCCAGGTCAGCACGATTCCAACATCGTCATCTCTAGTTGTTACAGATAATCCAGAAGGAGTTGCTGGAACACCATTTACATCGGGTTCATCGGGTGCATCAGGAGTGGGTGTCACAGTATTGAGATCAAACATGGTTTCGTCCCTATACACAGTAAAGCTAGGTGCCGATTCATTCCCAGCAACGTCTACACTGGTAATATAGAACGAATCACTTCGCCCAATTGCTGGGACCTTGAATAATGGCTCTTCCCCAGTCAGCACTACATTACCTTCTATTCTAGAGAAAGGCTGGAAGTTCGTAGAACGGTAAATCCGATAACCGACAACATCATCTTCCGAAACGGGCTGAAAGTTGATTATATATATCGGATTAACTTGAATCTTTAAATTCGGAGGAGGTGGTGGAGAGATACCATCATCAATCCTCGGATCTATTTCTGTTGCTGCGTCAGAAGCCATGTCCTCTGTAAAATAATCTTCCGGTGTTTTCTTCCCACCTGATTTAGTAGGAATTGAACGTGGATATTTAGCAAAAGTAGCCCTAATCTCATCTATAATAAGCTTCATCGGTCTTTCGCGATTTACCAATACCTTATCTTGAATAAAGTCGCTTGGAGTTGTTGATAAAGGAATATAGTTAAACCCATTGTAGTATATAACGGACATACTCGTAAGCATATCCTCTTCTTGAGTGGGAAGAAACTTCTTATTAAATAGATCGGTAGAAAGTAAATTTGAGCTGGTTGTTAGTCCATTTGGTAATTTGCCTGAGACGCTAGAAATGGTTCTACTCACAATCGTTGATGGTTTCTCGAGGGGCTCGGAAGTGAACCATTCAGGCTTCTCATCTATCGCAGTGTCCATAATAAGAGACCATAATTCTTTAGAGCGGTTTAGGCCTGGCTTCGTCAACACAGCCGGCTGATCATATCCGGTCCAAACGCCAAGTGAAACATCTGGTGAAAATCCAACAAACCAGATATCATGATTGTTCTGAGTGGTACCCGTCTTACCAAATATAGGGACTTCTCCATAGTGTTTGAATTTGCTTTTAATTAATTTAGCAGTACCATCAGTGATGACGGTGCGAAGCATATCTTGAATGAGATAAGCGGTTTCTTCCGAATAGACAATAGTAGGCTTATTCGCATGCTCATAAATAACCTTACCTTCAGAGTCTACAATCTTCTCAATCATATATGCGTCATTGAATACACCTTTATTAGGAATACTAGCGTATGCATTCGTTACTTCTTCCACTGAAACTCCGTGAGTTAAACCACCAATAATACCTGTTTGTGCAGTCTTGTCCTGCTCGGTTAAGGAAGTGATCCCCATTTTTTTAGCATAGTCCCAAGCGCTTTCGATGCCAACACCACCATATTCAGCAAGAAATAACTTAAGAGCGGGAATATTATAGGATTGATTTAGAGCATGACGCGCCGTTAGAAAACCATGGTAACGGTTATCATGATTGACTGGAATATGAGCACCCTTACTGCCATCCTTCAGAATTAATGGTACATCATCGATAGGTGACCCAGGCTGGATGATTCCCGCTTCTAGAGCAGGAATAAAAGCAGAAATCGGCTTCAATGCTGAGCCCGGTTGACGTACCATCTGTGTGGCATGGTTTAGTTGCTCCTCATAGAAGTCACGACCTTCCATCATACTCAATATGGCGCCTGTTGAGTTGTTAATCATGATAGCACCAGATTGCTCCATACCCTTCTCGGGATCATCCTTTGAGAAATTCTCGGGATTTGCTGCGATCACACGCATGGCATCATACATCTGTTTATCAATCGTTGTATATATGGTATAGCCACTTCTGTTCATTACCTCAATAGCTTCTTTGAAAAGCTCAGCGTTCTTCTTCGATCTAATCTCAATGCTTGTTAACGCTGGATCCTTCATCATTAATAGTATTTCTGCAGCACGTTGTTCGGCTTCGATCATGAGATATGGATATGTGGTATAGGCTTTTTCCTTGGTAGGCGCTAATGAACTGCGCACATTAAAGGCTAAAGCTTCATCGTATTCTTCTTGGCTTATATTATTATACTTGAGCATCTGAGATAGAACGATCTTCTGTCGATTCATTGCTTTCTCGAAACCTTCTTCATCTACAGTGCCTCTACTAGTGAAAGCTGAATACTCACTAGGCGCTTTAAGAAGACCTGCTAAATAAGCGGACTGGGCAATATTCAATTTATATAGGTCATCGACATTGAATAACCCTTTAGCTGCTGCTTTGATCCCATAGGCGTTATAGCCATTAGACCCATTCCCGAAAGGCATCTTATTGAGGTAAGCTAATAGGATATCTTCCTTGGTCATTATTCGTGTCATACGCATAGCAAGGAACATTTCTTTAAATTTACGGCTATCTGTTCGCTCCAAGCTTAAGAATACACGACGAGCTAACTGTTGAGTAATAGTACTGCCGCCTGTTTGTTGATCTTCATTGAGGAATTTTTGCTTAGCAGCTCGCACGGTTCCAATGAAATCCACGCCATAATGATCCCAGAATCGAAAATCTTCTACAGATATAAAGGCACTTTGCAAAAAGTCTGGAATTTCAGTAATCGAGTCTGCGAGTCTGCGATCCTCATCAGTTCGCAGTTGACCAATCTGCGTTGTTCCATCTGCGAAGTATACGAAGCCCGTTAGTGAGTTTTCACTAACCTGCTTAAGGATATCAGTAGCCTCTCTAATGGGTTCATCCTTTACCAATGCAGTTACGTATCCAACGACCGTTCCTCCAACAAGGAAACCTCCGATGACTACAAACGCTAGAATCCATTTTAGTCCTGTCATTGTTATGAATAATGTCTTTTTGGCCATAATTATTGCTTTTTGTTTGTTAGTAAATTCACCAGGCATGAAAGATCCTCCTTATAAACAGACCTATTATAGCATATTGGTCATATGAAGCATAGGTAATGGTTTGGCGATAGAATATCAATTATGTTATAAAACAGGACTAACTATTACATGTAGCTTAAAAGCGATGACAGGTCTTAGTAGAATGGCGATTTCATGATCAGACCATTATCTGACTGAAGAGTTAGATACGCCGATGAATATAACTATTCGTCTATGGTGTTCTAATTGGGGTGGTACCGCGAGCTTAATTCTTCTCGTTCCTGACGATATAGAAGGTTTTTTTGTTGCATATTGGGGACTTCATAGGTAGGATCGGGGTTTCAAACTGGCCAATATAAAAGATTTGTTTTGCAAACGTAAATTTGTAAAAATCAGAATAGAGTAGAAGAGGTAGATTATTACTGCGCATTAAAAACCCCTTTGAGCTATGCTCAAAGGGGTTAATGGTTATAAGATTAACGGCTATAAAATTCAACGATTTGTTTCTCGTCAATTTCTTGCGGCAATTCTGCACGCTCAGGAAGACGAATAAACTTACCTTCCACAGCTTTCTCATCATATTCAAGGTACGGGTGAAGGTAATTGCGATTAGCAACGGCTTCCTTAACGAGGGATAGACCACGGCTCTTCTCGCGTAAACCGAGTACATCGCCAACGTCACAAGTATACGAAGCAATATCAATTTTCTTACCATTGACAGTAACGTGACCATGGTTGACTAATTGACGTGCTCCTGCACGAGAATTCGCCCAGCCCAAACGATAAACCAGATTGTCCAAACGACGCTCTAGCAAGATCATGAAGTTTTCACCGGAGATACCCTTCATATTAGATGCTTTTGTGAAGAGGTTGCGGAATTGCTTCTCTCCCAAACCATACATATGGCGAAGCTTTTGCTTTTCTTGCAATTGAAGACCATATCCACTGATTTTTCTGCGTTGTCCTGGACCATGCTGTCCGGGAGGGAATGCACGCTTAAGTTCTTTGCCAGATCCACTTAGGGAAATTCCTAAACGGCGGCTTAATTTAAATTGCGGTCCTGTATAACGAGCCATGAGTATATTTGCTCCTTTGTTTTTTGGAATTTAAGGATTGGTGTAGTAGCTAAGGTGGTGCTGTGCCTGTATATTGCCGTGTGAAGAATTAAATTTATCTTCATGCATAAGGATAGTTCAGCCGCTGTCCATTACGCCGCAATAACAGTGAGGGTGACACAATTCCGTCCTCCGTACTCGACTTCTAATTTTATAAGAATAAGACTAGATTTGTCAAGCAAAAACGATTGTAAAAGCTATTAGTAGTATAGTATGATGAATACATAGGTTCAAGACGGGAATACATATCGTTTAATTACATCGTTTGAACAGGTAATCATGAATTGAAGGGATCAATTCCGAATGATCGACCTAATGAATGACGAACGGAAAGGTGTGCGTAAACGCTTTCGAGAATGGGTTGCCCCTATATTGATTGAGATGGAGATAACGAATTGTTGTGTTCTATTAGTCGACCAAAGTGGTTATATTCTGGAAGTTTATATGGATACACAATCGAACCTTCCTTCGGAGGTTCTTAAGCAGTTTAGTGTGGAGGAAAATTTAATTGACTCTCTTAGAGCTGACAATGCGATAGTCGCGTCTATCCATACCGGATTATCAGAGTGGAATTCAAAGACGACTCTATTCAAAAATCATAACATGGAAGCAGCTACTGCTGCGTCTTTACTTGCGAGTGGTGCTAGTGAGCCTGCGACATGGTTGGGATTCATTGCTATTGAACCATTGATTGATATAAAAACAACCTTTACTTCTTTAAGACGTTCTTTTGATAAGCATTTAGAATTATTTGTCGCGCTTCAGGACAACCGAAAATTACATCTGCTATTGGATATAGTTAGAGCCTTTCATGGCAGAATTGATGTTAATGATGTGCTAAATGAAGTCAACGTTTGGATGAAGAGTAATTTTCCTACAGAGCACTTTGATTTGTTATTGTCACAGGATCACAATAGTCTAATTTGTCCTGTCAGACCCTTGGTCATTCAACATCCTGATCTCGATTTAAGTAGTCGGGCATTCCTCGAGGGCAATCTATTAGTAGCTGTGAAGAATTCTGGAGGACCGGATGCATATACCGAGGTTGCTGCTCCCCTCAAAGGCAAGCAAGGGATATATGGGATACTTCACGTGAATTTATCGAAGCAAGAGGTCAATGAGGATGATATTACTTATATTTCAATATTAGCGGATAATGCTGGAAAGGCTTTTGAGATTGCAAAGCTTTATGAGCAGTCCAATTCGTTAATCGGTGAATTAAGAATCATCAATGAAATTACTAAGCGACTAAATAAAAGTTTACAATTAGGTGAGATATTCAGGTTTGCCTGTGATGAATTGACTCAAATTTTCTCGGCGGACTATTGTTGTATTCTTCAGATGGATGAGAGGAATTCTTATCTAGCTGTACAAGCCAGTAATACGGATTTATTAAAGTATGAAAAATTTGATGTTCAATATGGCTTTGCGGGGATTATATGCCGTACTAAGGAGCCCATTATTATTCCGGATTATCAGTTTAATAAGAATGTGGAATCCAAATTAATGAATATCACACAGGCACGTTCATTAATGGGATCTCCTATCCTTATTAATGGTGAAACGGTCGGCGCTATTCTATTAGTACATCGAAGATCTAATTTCTTCTCTTACGATAACTTTAAGATGCTCCAAGTGCTCTCTGGTCATATCGGACTAGCCATTACGAATGCCACTCTACATTCGGAGATGCGTCGTATGGTGATTACCGATCAGCTTACGGGACTTTATGTACGTCATTATTTATATGAACAAATACAATTGCTACAGAAGAAAGAATATAGTGGTTCATTAATTGTTCTAGACATAGATGATTTTAAGAAGGTTAACGATAGTTATGGACATCAGACAGGCGATCTAATATTAATGAAAGTAAGTGCAATCATCACTGAGAGTATACGTGATAGCGATATTGCGGCCCGTTGGGGTGGAGAAGAGTTTGCCATATACTTACCACTGATGAGCCAAGAGAATGCTTTTAAGGTAACTGATCGCATTCGCAAGCTTATCTCTAAAGAAACAGAACCTATGGTAACCATATCCTCAGGTATTGCTAGCTGGAATTTTGAGGATGATCAAATTGGTGTCGATCTGCTATTCCACAAAGCAGATGTCGCACTATACCAGGCGAAGAAGACAGGAAAGAACAAAATACGTGTGAATAGCAAATAAATTATTCGTTATAGAATGGAATAACTTCTTCCTATCCGGTTACGCTAATGCTTAACAGATGCAGGGATGGATAGAAGGGAAGTTTAATTGTTGAATATGAGCAAATGGCTCTCGTTTGTTGGACCCGGCAGCTGTGCTGTCGTTTTCTATTTGTTGATTAGTGGTTGTACAATGACTGATGCCTACATAGAACCGGAGCAGTTTTTCCTAAAAGCCCTTGATCAGCTATCGATGGAGCATTATGTCGTTCAATGGGAAGATCCGGGATCCATCATTAGTCAGAAAACCTTGAATACGAATTGGAATCCACTAGAGGATACAGATAGGTATCGAGAACATGTATCGGAGGTAATAATCGATCAAGAGCTCTCCGATCGACAAGGGGTTGTATTGTCAGTTTATCTGGACAATCACATTGCTAAACAACTATTACTTGATCAATTGTATAATCAAATGAACGTTATTCGCTCCCAGTTACCTCTCATGGCAGACGGGACAAGAATGAACAATGAAATTACAGAATTTATGAAGCATGCAGAACTTCAGTTGGTGAAGAGAATAGATGCATCCCAAGTACAATCCAATATGCTTCTGTGGGTAGACCGAAATTCGGCTAATCCCATCAAAGTTCAATTTAACACAATGATTGATTTCCTGAACAATGGTCAGCCAATGAAGGAATCATTAACGGATAGCTTCCTCATATCAAAGACACGATGATTCATAGGCATTATTCGAACAATTGTAGTAGTATAATAGTAATTCATTAACTTAAATTATAGAAGGAGCAGATAAGATGAGAGATCCACGATTACAAACACTAGCTAAACAATTAATTGAATATTCTGTTCGAATTCAGCCTGGAGAGAATGTGTTGATAGACATGACGGGGATTGAACGAGAGTTAGTGAGATGTTTGATTGAGGAGGTTTATGCTCAAGGTGGTCGACCATTCGTTGAACTGAATGATCGAAATGTGCTGCGTCATATTCTCCAGGGTGCTACACAAGAGCATATGGAGCTGTGGGCTGAGATGGACTTAAATCGCATGAAGAATATGCAAGCATACATAGGAATACGTGCGGGAGAGAATGTTAACGATCTGTCTGATGTTCAAAGCTCTAAGATGAAATTATATGATCTTCACTATAGACACTCGGTGCACCTCGAACAGAGGGTGAAACGGACGAAGTGGGTAGTGTTACGTTATCCTAATGCATCGATGGCTCAACTAGCGAATATGAGTACGTCTGCCTTCGAGGATTTCTATTTTAATGTATGTAATTTGGATTATGCGAAGATGTCATTAGCTATGGATCCTCTAAAAGCTCTTATGGACCGTACTGACCGAGTCAGGATTGTCTCACCGGGAACTGATTTGAGCTTTTCACTACAAGGCATACCTTCTGTTAAGTGTGATGGGAAACGGAATATACCAGATGGAGAAGTATACACAGCTCCCGTCAAAAATTCTGTGCAAGGAACGATACATTATAATACACCTTCCGTTTATTCTGGAGTGACCTATGAGGATATACAGTTCCGATTTGAGAATGGAAAGATTGTGGAAGCGACCTGTAATGATACAGCCAGATTGAACGAAGTACTGGATTCTGATGAAGGGGCTAGATATATTGGGGAATTTAGTATTGGCTTTAATCCATTCATTCTTAAGCCGATGAAGGATACTTTGTTTGATGAGAAGATTGATGGTAGTCTGCATTTTACTCCAGGTCAAGCATATGATGAAGCAGATAATGGGAATCGTTCATCAATTCATTGGGATCTTGTGCTCATTCAGAGACCGGAGTTTGGTGGAGGAGAAATCTGGTTTGATGATGTTCTCATTCGAAAGGATGGACGGTTTATCATACCGGAATTGCAGTCGCTTAATCCGGAAAATCTGAAGTGAGATAATGATAAGCTATCCTTTTGGAAGATTGTCCAAATTCCTCAGGTGTATTTTGTAAAAACATCACTTGCGTGCATTCGACTTCCACGTTATCATGAAATGAGAAACAGTTCTACATGAACTGATCATTGGAGGGATTAACCATGACTGACAAGAATGCAGCAATTGTTGAAATTTCTCAGACAGCTAACCGCTTTACATCCTCTATTGTATTAAAGTTTGAGAACAAGTATATCGATGTAAAAAGTATACTTGGATTGTTCACAACATTGATTAATACGAGTCAATATGAGTTGCATGTGCATGGGCCTGACGAAGCCTTAGCTAAAGAAACCATGTTAGCCGTATTCGAAAAACACAATCTTAACATTAAATTAGCTGAATAGAACAGCTAGAGCTTATTGTTCGCCATAATAACCCGCCCCCATCAACAAGCATTATTGATGTATGGGCGGGTTGTTGTTTGACCATTAGTTTTGGTATGAACCACTCTTGTGTTAAATATCATTATCGTCTAAACTACATATAAGTAATACATCACGCTGATATTGTCTAGCAAGGGGGATTTATATGTCAACGCATATTCCAATGGATTTATATACAACAGCTGCATCTCTTCTACAAGAGGATGCTGATAAGATAGAGAAGCTGATTGAAGTTCAGATGGAGACTTTAACAAACCGTCGTTGTCCATTGTACGAAGAAGTATTGGACACCCAAATGTACGGTCTTTCTCGTGAAATTGACTTCGCTGTTCGCGCTGGACTCATTCAAGAGCAACGAGGTAGAGATATTATTAGTAAGCTAGAACGAAATTTAGCTCAGCTATATGAAGCATTAAATCATAGCAGGCAGCAAGATGGTTCTATATAAACTATAGTCTCCTAATGAAAGGCGCTGTTCCAAAGTCTAAATGACTGAGGGCAGCGCCTTTTTGAGAATATGAGAGGGAAATGTAGTTTTTAGATCATATAGAAGGCTATGGCAAGCATAATATAGACAACAAGCAAGAGGACACCTTCGTACCAGTTTGTACTACCATCTCGGGAGATCGACTTGGCAATGAATACAGACACAGCAATTGCGACAAGCTCCGGTATCGTAAATATAATATCCATTGTATTCCCGAACATCCAACTAATGAATACAAGAGCTGGTGCTACGAATAGAGCGATCTGCAGGCTGCTACCAATAGCTATCTCGACAGCAGCACCCATCTTATTCTTAGCAGCAAGCATAATCGCCGCACTGTGCTCAGCAGCATTACCTACTATAGCGATAACGAATGCACCAACGAATAGCTCAGACCAACCAAATTTCTCGGTCAATACCTCGATATTGCCAACCAGCCATTCACTAATAAGAACAACCATACCTGTTGCTATGATGAGGTACAAGATGGATTTTGATTTTCCCCAGACAGGATCACTATGCTCGATTGCTAGATCGGCCATCTCGTCTTTATGTGTAACCATTGAGAATAATAGCCATAGAAGATATGCAACGATAAGTATGCCAGCAATAATCAAACTGAAGTTCTTTACTTCTATTGGGGATAATACAATCATTGCTGGTATGAAAAGTGCGATAACACCAAGCAGCATCAAGGATGCATTGTGACCAGCCATCATGACATTAAATTTCTGAACCTTGAATCTTAATCCCCCAACGAGTAAGCTTAAACCTAGTACTAGTAGCATGTTCCCAATAATTGAACCAGTGATACTAGCCTTAACCATTTCGAAATGCATGTTCTTAACTAGGAAAATTGCAATAATGAGCTCTGCTGCATTACCGAATGTCGCGTTTAGAAACCCTCCCATACGTTGTCCGGCATAATGTGCTACACTTTCAGTAGCTTTCCCGAGAAACCCGGCCGCGAATACAATGGCCAATGCACATAGAACGAACTGAAGTGTGCTATCCTGATGAGTGTAATGAGCGAAACCACTTATAACGAATAATACGATGAGTGTAGAAAAGAACAATTTTTGTTTCACAAAAGTATTCCCTCCAGTAATAAATTGGTTAAATTTGTTATCGAGCAACTTTATTGTAGCTAAATCAATAACAAAAGAGAAGTAGCTATTAAAAACTTTATGAAGGGTGTGAATGTGATGGAACAGCAACAGCAACAAGGTGGAACTATTCGGATTTCCGATGACGTCGTCGCAACTATTGCCGGTTTAGCAGCATTGGAGACTTCGGGAGTAGCGGCTATGTCAGGAGGTATCTCTGAAGGATTAGCCAAACGAATTAGCGGAAAAAATGTACATAAGGGAGTATCAGTAGAGGTAGGTACTGAGGAAGCAGCGGTTGATCTGCGAATTATAGTGGAGTATGGAAGCAAAATCCACCAGGTTTGCCGGATGCTGCAAGAGAACGTTAAGGATGCGCTCGAAGCAATGACCGGCTTGCGCGTAGTGGAGATTAATGTGAAGGTAGAAGGGGTCGCCTTTAAGGAAAAGGAAGAATCTGTCGTAGCGGTTGATCTGGCAAAGCTAAGATAGTTATGAACTGAGCGTGGAGGTCGAGTTCTTAATCTTCTCGACCTTATTATTCTCTCTAGATATACTCAGTAATATGCCTACAGCAAACATGGTAGATAAAAGTGAGGTTCCCCCATAGCTAATGAATGGAAGCGTAACTCCAGTGATCGGAATTGCCCCAATTACTCCTCCAACATTGATGAGTACCTGGATGCTGATCATACCTACTATACCTATTCCTACTAGCATCCCGGTAACATCACTACATCGAAGTGCCACAAGAAGACCTCTCCATATGAATAGAAGATATACGAATAGAAATATGGAAGCACCGATAAAGCCAAGCTCTTCCCCAATGATGGCGAAGATAAAGTCATTATGAGCAAACGGAAGATAGTGTAGCTTCTGGATACTCTGACCAAAGCCCGCACCAGTGAGTCCCCCATGACCCAGTGCATACCAAGATTGAATAAGCTGATGACCGGAGAATAACGGATCCTCCCATGGATTAATATATGAGGTAAGTCTTCGTAATCGATAGCTTGGTACCTCTCGGATCTTGGCAATCCACATTTCGGCCATTATGGCGAGAACGAATAAACTTGCTCCGATGCCTGCGAGCCAGAATATATGTTTTTTTCTTGCACCGCCTACGACAATAACCAAGGAAGCGGTAATCAGCAAAATTACAGTAGAGCCCAGATCTGGCTGTAGCATAATCAAAAAGCAAACTATACCAACCATGAAGAGAAGTGGCATTAGGCCTGTTTTGAAGTCTTTGAGCTTTTCACCCTTCCTCCCTATCATGACAGAAAGATAAAGAATGATGCCAATTTTAGCAAATTCTGTTGGTTGCCCGCCAAAGGGGCCTAAGTCGAACCAACTTTTGGCACCATTACGAACCTCACCAATCATCAAGACTAGAATAAGTAGGAGTAAGACGAACAGAAAGAAAGGTATGAATAGCTTCTTTACCTTGTGATAAGAGGTATTCATGGTTATGAACATAACGAATGTTCCCATTATTGCCCATAATGCCTGTTTTTTTGTATAAGAGAGCGGATCATCTTGGAAGGTGATGCTGTAGCTTGCGCTAAAAACCATCACTAGACCAAAACCAATCAGTGCAATAGTAAGAGATAACAGAAAAAAGTCGGGTGTTCCTCTTTGAGGGGGATTCATGGATGAACCACGGTTCCTTATATTAGTTTAGTTTAGTTTTAAGCTCGGCTAATTTTTGTGTTGCGGCCTTCATGACATGTCCGGGTATTGGGGAATCATAGTCTAATCCATGTGGGAATGTGACACGTCCAATATAGGATTCTTCAATTGTTAACACTGCATAAGGATTTTCTAATTTACCTTCAACTGCTCTAGTATTGATACGAAGAAAATATTCAGCACCAGCCTGTTTATCTTCGAACTTGCAATCATAGGTTGCTCTATAGTGTTCCCACTGCCATCGTACAAAGCCTAAGCCCGTAGTTACATCGTCTAGATGGCCTAATTCACTCTTAACACCATTCAAGCCAGTATTGTCAATAATCATGGATTTTCCGTCCCCATTCAGATAATTTTGTGAAGCTTGAGCTTCATCACTCTATTCTTTCATGATAGTATGTTTGCATTCGTAGTGCAAGCGATTTGAACTGGATTTCGACTAGTGTTTGCTGTATTGTAAAATTTATCATCATCTCATTTTTTTAAGGAGAGCTTCTCATATGAAAAATCGGATAAGTGATATGCATCATTATTATGCAGATATGGTCCGTTATCGAAGACAATTACATGAGCATCCGGAGCTAAGCTTTCGGGAGCACCAAACCTCTGCCTTTATCCGTTCATTATTAGAGAGCTGGGGTATTGAGATTATTAAGGGTACACCAGGTACATCTGTAATTGGACGGGTTATAAGTAAACGAGCGGGGCCAACCATTGCATTAAGAGCAGATATAGATGCCTTACCCATACAGGATCAGAAAGAATGTGTGTATGCTTCAAAGGTGCCAGGAATTATGCATGCTTGTGGTCATGATGCCCATACAGCAATATTATTAGAGCTTGCACATTGGTTTACCGATCATCCTGAGCTCTGGTCCGGTGAGATTCTCTTCGTCTTCCAGCATGCTGAAGAGGAATGTCCCGGAGGAGCAGCGAGTATAGTTGGGTCAGGTGTTCTCGATCAGGTTGATGTGATCTACGGCGTTCACCTATGGACACCATTCCCAGTAGGTCATGTTTACGGTGCACCGGGTCCAATTATGGCTGCCGCCGATGAGTTCGAGATCGTAATTACTGGCAAGGGCGGACATGGGGGCTTACCCCACACCGCGGTTGACAGCATACTAATTGGCTCTCATATGGTTGTGAATCTACAGTCCATAGTAAGTCGGTATGTTGACCCTACTGAGCCTTGTGTAATATCCGTGGGTATTATGCAGGCTGGCTCAGCATTTAATATCATCGCGGAGAAATGCCGACTTAAGGGGACCGTTCGGACATTTAATGAGGAACTAAGGGTAGATGTTCGAGCTCATATGGCGCGCATAGTGAGCGAAACTGCTGCAATGCTCGGGGGACATGCTGTTATGGAATATCTCGATGGGTATCCTACTGTAATCAATACGGATGAGGAAGCGAGACGATTCGCTCAAGTGGCAGCAGCAACCTTTGGTGACGAGTTGGTTCACAAGTCGCCTAGAATTATGGCTGCTGAAGATTATGCATACTATCTGCAGAAGCTGTCTGGTTGTTATATGTTCGTTGGGGCTGGCAATGAACAAAAGGGAATTATTCATCCCCATCACCATCCGCAATTTGATATTGATGAAGAGGCTATGCTGCAGGCCGCGATCTTGCTAGCCACAATGACTTTGGATTATATGCAAGAATTTAACGAACAATAATGGTTAAGTTAGGGCTGACGATGTATGGAAAGGTCTCCTTTGGGATAATCTATTCTCTAAACCAAGGAGGGATAATATGAAGAAGCTACAGGATATAATGACTAAGGATTGCGTAACCGTAACTAAGCAAGATAACATTTTTGAAATTGCAGTGAAAATGAAGGAACATAATATAGGGTTTATACCTATTGTCGAGGGTAAGAGCTTGATTGGCGTCGTTACCGATCGTGATCTAGTACTTCGTGGTTATGCAGACAAGCGTTCAGGGTCTGGTAGTGTGGAGGAGGTCATGACGAATAAACCAATTACAGCCTCTCCTGATACAACAGTAGATGAAGCTTCGCGAATAATGGCTGATAAGCAAATTCGTCGGTTGCCCATTGTACAGAACGGAGAACTTATTGGGGTAGTAGCCATAGGCGATCTTGCGGTCCACAAATTCTCCGAAGAAGAAGCGGGTAAAGCGTTAAGTGAAATATCCGAGAAACATAGAGAAACAGTTGGTTCAACTAAATAAGGTTAATGGGAATGAGGATTACCTTCTAAGGTAATCCTATTTTTTATACTGTTGTGCTTATGCTTACGAAGTAGTTTTATCGATCACTCGCGTGATCATCAAAAACTAAGCCTATGCTTACGAAGTAGTTTTATCGATCACTCGCGTGATCATCAAAAACTTTTAGGAGGAAGTCAAGTGAATGAATCTAACCGCCCCATTGTTGTTCAGAACGACTTCACTGTCCTTCTGGAGAACGATCACCCTGAAGTAGAGCAGATTCGTTATACATTAGGAAGATTTGCAGAGCTAGTTAAGAGTCCCGTTCATCTCCACACCTACCGAATTACTGCAATTTCTTTGTGGCAGGCGGCATCATCAGGGATGGAAACCGAGGAGATTCTAGCATTACTGACGGATTTCGGAAAATTCAGCTTGCCTGCTTCAGTTCGCGAATATATATTGCGAATGATGTCTCGCTATGGAAGCTTGAGGCTAGAGCAGGGAGAGCCCTATCTGCGACTAACGGCCAAAGATTGGCAGTTGATTCAAGAAGTAACTCAAATTGCTATGATTAAAGCTTATTTTTGTGGACGAATAGACGCATTGACAATTGCAGTTGATCCGGTCCACCGTGGAGATATTAAGCGGGAGTTATTGCGGGCTGGTTATCCTGTTATCGATTTAGTCGGGTATCAGGAAGGCGAATTTCTTCCTATTAGGACAAGAGAAATAAACTCAGATCACATGCCTAGGTTTAGACTACGTGATTATCAGCTCGAAGCAGTTGATCAATTTTACCAGAAAGGAAGTAATCATGGAGGAAGTGGTGTAATTGTTCTTCCTTGTGGATCTGGCAAAACGCTGGTGGGTATAGCCGCTATGGAAAGATTGAACTGTGCTACTCTAATTCTAACAAGTAACGTAACCTCCGTAAGGCAGTGGAAGAGGGAGCTATTAGATCGAACTGATGTAGATGCTACATGGATAGGTGAATATACTGGCTCATCTAAGGAAGTTAGACCTATTACAATTGCCACTTATCAAATCCTAACGTATCGTAAGAATAAGGATGGTCCATTAATTCATATGGGTTTATTCAATGAGAGGAATTGGGGTCTCATTATCTACGATGAGGTTCATTTATTACCTGCCCCTGTATTCCGCATGACTGCCACGATCCAAGCAACACGCAGACTAGGGTTAACCGCTACATTGATTCGAGAGGATGGTCATGAGGAGGACGTGTTCTCGTTAATTGGACCCAAGAAGTATGAGCAAAGATGGAAAACGTTAGAGCATTCTGGATGGATTGCTAAAGCAGTATGTATAGAAATACCTGTTCCTATGCAAGCATCGCACCGGCAGCAATATCTTCTAGCTGCTCCAGCACAGAAGCATCGAATAGCAGGTGAAAATCCACTGAAGATGGATATTGTTAAAGAGTTAATCGCTCATCATTCGGGTAGTCAGATTATTGTAATCGGACAATATATTAAACAACTCCAAGAAATTGCAGGTGTATTACAAGCTCCGCTTATAACAGGAAAGGTACCTCATAATGAAAGAGGGCTGATATATCAACAATTTATTGATGGTGAGATACAAGTATTAGTTGTGTCGAAGGTAGCCAACTTTGCTATTGATCTACCTGAGGCGAACGTGGCTATGCAGATTTCAGGAAGCTTTGGCTCTAGACAGGAAGAAGCACAACGATTAGGAAGAATCCTCAGACCTAAACGAGAGGATAACCAAGCTTTTTTCTATACACTTATAACCGAAGGAAGCTGCGAGGTTGAATTTGCACGTCACAGACAGCTTTTTCTTGTAGAGCAAGGCTATACTTATCAACATCAACAGGTAACTTATCCAGAAGAGTGGGCTCATACTAATGAATAAACAAATTAATCTCGTTAATAATTTAGAGAATGAAGTATTGATTTTGATTGTTAGAAGCTTGGGTGCAACTATATTCGATATGAACACATTTCTTGGTTTGCAACTGAAAACGGGGTTAGCAAAATCAGAGCTTAAGCTTGCGTTGTTAGGACTCTGTAAGAATAGCAAGATAATCAGTATGCGGCGAATAGCAGGCGAGAGAGTATATTGTGTTCCTTTTGATGGTTATTTCGAGCACATGATTGAATATGCTAAGGGCAAACTTCATAGCTTAACACTGCTAGATGATGCTGAGGAGGATGGTGAATCTACGGGGCAGGATCTTGTTATGGATATGATCGTCATGCTCGGATGGATAGGTAAAGAACAGCCAAAATTAAATAAAAAAGGACAGCTGGATAAGAAGCAAGTCGAAGTGTTGCTTCAGCAAATTCGTCTAGCTCCAGAGCGCCTAACAGAACTGGTAGGGCATCATACAACCAAGTTATCTTTTCCGCTTCCAATAGCCATTCTAATTGACCTAGGATTAAGATGTGGCATGATTAGCATTGTGGACGGGCAGTTCAGACTAATTCATAATAGAATTGCAGAATGGCTTGAGCATACACCGGCTGAGATAAAACTACGATTGTATCATCTGTGGTTTCAGGTCCATTATCCAGAGTTGGAAGCCATACGTCTGCTTCTTGTATGCCTTCCCTTGCTTCCCACTGATCAATGGGTGTCAATTGACGATTTATCCAGTTGGATTATGGACGAACTTCTTGGGGGTCAGACAACTGCTGAGCTGAACCAGCAACAGTTTATTATTTATCTCCATGCGCTTGAAGAGTTAGGATGGATAGAGCAAGGACAAGCTGTAAATGGTAAACAAGCAGTACGTTCAAAGCTGGGGTTAGATAAAGCCATACTCAATAATCAACAAGAGCTCTGGTACGTTCAGCCTGACTTTGAAATTATTGTACCTCTGGGTGTAAGTTACATCGATCATTATAAAATCAATACTTATGCTAGGTTAATGTCTCGGAATCGGATTTATACATACCGGATTACTAAAGACAGTATATTCGAAGCATTCCAGCAAGGGTGGACTTCAGAGCATGTACTGAAGCATTTAGAGAGCTTAGCGCGTCATGGAATTCCAAGGTCCATTGAAATTAGTATTGTGGATTGGAGCAAGCAATATAGGGGAGTCCAGTTAGAAGCTGTAACAATACTTCGATGTGAAACGCAAGCCATAGCTGACGAGTTAATGGCAATACCAGAAATTTCGAGAATATTGAATAAGCAGAATAGATTACAGGCGGAGGTATTCTTAATTCCTGAAAGTGATGTGGATTTCATTAAGGGGAGGATGAATGCTTTCGGCTATCAAACGGATAAGAAGCATATGGTAAATCAACCGAATCCTTCTGATGCCGAAGCTCGAGAAATAAATTTCGGGATTTTCCATTCACCTATCCGTTACGATATGTATACTCAGGATAAAGAGCTTCCTGGCATAGAATCCTTATATTCAGGGTTTGACGATGTTCCTAGTGGGTGGTTGAATACGTATCATACGTACCATATGTCTACCAGAATTCAGCTTCTGCATCAAGCCATTGATTGGCAATGTTATGTTCAGGTAGCTCATGAAGGTGTGGATATTATTCTAGCTCCCATTACTTTAAATTTGGAGGATTCAACACCACACATAGAGGGATATTATCAAGATAAGAAGCTTGTGATTGCAATAGCTAATCTTGAAGCCATGCAATTAATTCTACCTGGTATTCATGATGTTACAAAATACATGTCAACAACTGACTAAATTCATGATATGATAGAAACAGTTTGGAGAAAGGTGGAGTTGTGTAATGAGTGTTATGGAGAGAACTGCACTAGACATGGCTACCGTTCTAATGAAAGCGTACCATTTGGGTGATATGATTAATGGTTCCGCCGAAGTAGCGGATTATCTGTATTGGAAAGAAGTGCTGGCTAAGGATGTAGAAGTAAATAATTTAATTCTGAAGCTAGAACGCAAAAAAGAACTATTCGATGAATGCCAGCGGTTCGGTCATTTCCATCCGGATTATCACAAAGCATTAGACGAAGTCAAACAGATTGAGCAGCAGCTTGATGAAATTGAAGTTGTGATCAGCTATAAAGCTTCAGAAACAAAGCTTGATGAACTGCTCTATGATATTTCTACTACAATTGCTTATTCTGTGTCGGATACCATTAAGGTTCCGAGTAATAATCCATTACCTAGCCAGGGTGGTTGTAGCACAGGTGGAAGTTGCAGCGGTAGTTGTGGATAATCACAAGCATTCTAACTATATTATGCTAGTGAGCAATGTGGCTCTATCGAACCAACAATCTCGCCAAGTCGGTTGTATAGATTAGGTTTGTGGTAAGAACGAAGCTTCAACAGCTCATGGGCTTGAAGGAGCTTTAGTTGATGTAGAAGTTCTACGACTGCAGGATACAAAGCTCGTTCTGCTCCATCTACAATTTTAATAGCGGCGCCGATATCTTGACCGGGGACTGTAAACGCATAGACTCCTTCGGCGCCCATTTTGCCTATGATTCTTCCCTTTGTTAGCTCAATGAGATCCGTATCGAATCGGTCAGTTCCGGCCAGAAGAAATGGTGAATGACGAAGAGATTTAATAATTGTATGGCAAGCATCCATGCGCGTACTGTGAAAATCTGGTAAGGGTGTTCCGAGTCTTGCAAAGCCTTTAGCTAATTGTTGTATGGGCATCCCAAAGACGGGAACACCACAACCATCAACTGCCGTTATTAGTTGTTCAACATCAACTTCACAAATTGAAGCTATAGTCTGGGCTATCAGTAATTGCACAGGATGCTTAAGTTCATAGTAATGTCTAGCCGATATACCCAATACTGTACTTAATACTAACATTCCAGCATGCTTGCCTGAGCAATTGTCGTTAACCGCACACCTAAGATCCGCGGAGCTCATCCCAATTTTATTCAAAATGGATGTTACCGTATCTACATGTAACTGTTCTCCTCGATGGGATGCACAGATAATGGCAATTTCTTCGGGACTTAGACCATATTGTTGGACAGCGCCAGATTCAATTATGGCTAGGGCTTGTAAAGGTTTTACCGTCGATCGTGCATAAGTTAGGTACCGAGGATTTCCCCATTGAGCCATAATACTTCCTTCTGAATTTGTGATTACCGCATGACCAAGATGAACACTTTCGGTTAATTCACCTCGAATACAACGAATTGTTAATAGGTCTTGAGACATAAAGGAATCACTCCAGATGTATAAATATATGCCACATAATATATCACATTATATGTTCAAGGAATAGAAAGGGAGTTAGAATGATGCATGAGAGAATGGGAGCCATTGTTTGGGTTAATGATATTAAATCGGTTCGTGGTTTGGAGAAATTTGGATCAGTTCACTATATCTCGAAGAAAATGAAGTATGTAGTGATGTATATGGACGCGGCTCAATATGAAGATACGGTTATTCAGTTAACGAAGTTCCCCTATGTTAGAGAGGTAGAACGCTCTTACCGCACTGAAATCAAAACTGAATACAGCTCTAGTATGCCTGACAAGACAAAATCCTACACCTATTGATAAATTGTGAATTTGTCCAATTGGAAATTTTACGATAATGGAGTAATATAGGAATAAGAGCATAGATAACTAGGCTTTAAGTCCCATTCCGGAAGGGAGTTTTATTTATGAAGGATCGAGTTATGGACCGTTGGAGTACATACGAACCTTTTCATGTCACCCTAGGGGATAAGAAAGTAGCCGATATCGTTATTACCAATCATGCATTATTGCGCTGGAATGACAGAATCGTTCATGGTGATGATTCCATTGGAGATATTTGTGAGTATCTATGGACACAGCTTAAGCAAGATCAAATTATATCCTATTACAGGAATGAACAGGATGTGTATCTTGTAGAGGATGATTTAGTCATGGTAGCTGAGTTCGGTAACCTTGACCAAACTGATTTAGTTGGCAATCAACTGCACAAGATGATCATCGTGACCTTCTTAGGACGTATGAGTGAAACGATGGAATTACGCGATCTTAAATCTTACTATTCTTGGCTACGACACTCTCGAAGAATGACACTCATCAAGAATAGTCGTAAACGACGATAATAACGAACTTCATTAATTTCAATTAAAGATATTGTAAAAGGCGTATAGCATATAAGCTGTATGCTTGTTTTTTGTGTAATGGCACTATAAGATGATTCATATATAAGAATTATTGATAGGAGTTTGGTATGAAATGGCGCTCAATTTTCACCAAATGCATATTTTTTATACGGTAGCCATGAAAGGCAGCTTTTCGCTAGCCGCGCGATCCCTATATATGACCCAGCCTGCTGTAACGATGCAAATTCAATCGTTAGAAAATTACTTTGGGACTAAATTATTTCATCGTTCGACAAAGAAGGTTGAGTTATCCGAAGCAGGCAGAGCGTTACTCCCTTTGGCGAAGAATGGCATAGAACTAATAAGAGAAACTGATCTAATCATGTCCAGATATACTCACCAGCTAGAAGACAAATTACAGCTAGGTGCTAGCTTGACCATTGGAGAATTTATTCTTCCTCGACTTCTTGGGAGCTTTGGTTCGGAATTTCCTAATATCACAATCAGTATGAAGGTCATGAACACGAAACAAATTCTCGAGGATGTGTTAACTCATCAGCTGACGTTTAGTTTAGTTGAGGCAGAAGTCCAACACGAAGATTTACATACAGAACCTGTGCTTAATGATCAGTTAAAATTGATCGTACCAGTGAATCATCCATTGAACGACTTGGAATTCATCACCTTTGAGGATGTGCTTGAGTACCCCTTTGTATTAAGGGAGCAAGGGTCGGGAACTAGAGAGGTAATGGAGAAAGAGATGCTGCGACAAGGCTTTAATCCTTCCTTATTGCGCATTATGATGGAGATGGGTAGTACTGGTGCAGTCAAATCCTCCGTTGAGGTTGGGATTGGTCTATCTATCCTGTCCCAAAGCTCGGTCAAACATGAGGTTGCACTAGGATTACTAAAGGTACACGATATCCAAGGTTGCTCATTCAATCGGCAATTTCATGCCATTTATCTCAAATCCACCTTATTGCCGATCTCTGCGGTAAGCTTCCTAACTTTCTTAAGAGAGCGAGATTTAAGCCAATGGCTAACATAACTTATGTAGATTTACATACACATACTACTGCATCGGATGGTACATACACACCAGAAGTCAATGTTCGTATGGCGCTTCAAGCAGGTCTTGCTGCAGTAGCAATAACGGATCATGATACAGTCTCGGGTATCGATGAGGCACTTCTAGAGGGAAGAAGAATTGGCGTTGAAGTGGTTCCTGGAGTTGAGATCAGTACCGTTGATCAGGGTGTCGACGTACATATCCTAGGCTATTACATGGATTATAAGGATTCTATATTCAATCAGAGATTGTCTCAGCTTCGTGATACACGTAATATTCGTAATACCCTGATACTTAAACGTCTTAATGAACTAGGTATAAGCATAACTATGAATGAGGTGAACGAAAGCCTTGTTCATCAGAAAAGTGCAGATCAGTCTATAGGCAGACCGCACATTGCTGATGTTCTTATGTCACGAGGAATTGTGAGTACAGTAACAGAGGCTTTCGAATTATATCTCGGAAGGGGAGGGGCGGCTTATGTAAACCCCGCTCGTATTGGTCCTCTGGAAGCTGTAAATTGGATTCGAGAAGCAGGAGGTAAAGCAGTTCTGGCCCACCCTGGTTTATACAAGAATGAGCAAATTGTTAATGACATTATCCTGCAGGGAATTGATGGGATAGAGGTATTTCACTCAGACCATACCGAGGAACAGAAGCAGCATTATCATCACTTAGCCATTCATCATGGATTGATTGTAACAGCAGGCTCTGATTCTCATGGCACTAAGGCTGGTGTAACCTATCATGGATCAATAGGGTCTGAGCGTATGGATACCAGAGTTTTGACGGCTCTGAAATAAGCTATTGCTTGTAATGTGTGCTTGTGTCGATCGCATGTGTATTCTTCAAAAACCTGAAGGAGTGAGATAATGTCAATCCGCAAAGCCATCATACCAGCAGCAGGTTTGGGCACACGTTTCTTACCTGCCACTAAAGCACAGCCTAAAGAAATGCTCCCCTTAGTGGATAAACCAGCGATTCAATACATTGTTGAGGAAGCTATCGCCTCGGGTGTCGAAGACATTATTATTGTGACTGGACGTAATAAGAGAGCCATTGAGGATCATTTCGATCGATCGGTTGAGCTGGAGATGATGCTAGCTGAGAAGGGCAAACAGGATTTGCTAAGTCTCGTTGAAGATATAGGGAGAATGGCGGACATCCATTACATTCGTCAGAAAGAGCCATTGGGTTTGGGGCATGCTGTATTATGTGCACGAAAATTTATTGGCAACGAGCCCTTTGCTGTATTGCTTGGGGATGACATCATGCAATCGGATCCGCCATGTCTAGCGCAGATGATTCAGATATATGAACAAACCCAGTCGCCCATAGTTGCTGTTTCGAGGGTGCCATATGAGGACGTAAGTAAGTATGGAGTCATCTCGCCGGTATTGGGATCCGGCTCAGGTGAAATCATTCAAATTGCTGACTTAATTGAGAAGCCAAATCGTGATGAAGCTCCTTCAAATTTGGCGATCATTGGGCGTTATATTCTTGATCCTTCCGTTTTCGACATTTTGGAGAATAGTGTTCCAAGTCGTGGCGGCGAAATCCAACTCACCGATGCATTAAGAGAATTAAATATCATTCATCCTATGTTGGCGTTTTTATATAGTGGGAGAAGATATGATGTAGGAGACAAATTTGGTTTTATACGAGCGACTATCGAGCTTGCCTTGCAGCAAGAGGAGCTAAGAGCTGATCTTGAAGCTTATTTAACAAAAATAGTTCAACTGTGGAAGTAAGGGAGGTGCTATGAATGGGACAGTACATTTCCGTAATTGGAACCGGTTATGTTGGGCTATCAACAGGAGCGTGTTTAGCTGAACTGGGGCATCAAGTGCTCTGTGTTGATATTGATAAACAGAAAATTGCCGATCTTAATCGAGGCACCCTTCCAATTCATGAGCCAGGTTTGGATCAATTGGTCAACAAGCATTTACGATCTGGAGCTTTACGGTTTACAACCAATTCTGTAGAAGCTGCAGCCTATGCTGAATATGTATTCATGACGGTAGGGACACCAGTGCTACCTGATGGAGAGGTAGATATGCACCAGTTGACACAGGCTGTTCATGATGTTGCGCCTCATATGAAGAATGGGTCTATCATGATTATCAAGAGCACCGTGCCTGCAGGTACCACAACCAGTATGGAACGACTGGCCAATAAATTAAGCTCACCGGATGTTACAATTACTACCGCGTCTAATCCTGAATTTCTAAGAGAAGGTACTGCCTTACAAGATGCTATGAAGCCTGATCGTATTGTTATAGGTGCAGATCAAGTTACGGCAACACGTATCGCAGCTCTTTATGAGGCACTTGATGCACCCGTATTGGTTACAGATAGGGAGAGCGCCGAATTAATTAAATATGCCTCCAATACGTTCCTCGCTCTCAAGATTTCCTTTATTAACGAAATCGCTAATGTATGTGAGAAGATTGGCGCTGATATTACGTTGGTTGCTAAGGGAGTAGGTATGGATAAACGAATTGGTCCGCATTTTCTACGCGCTGGCATTGGTTACGGTGGTTTCTGCCTACCGAAGGATACCAGGGCCCAGCTTCGTATTGCAGAGAACGTGGATTATGATATGAAAATCGTGCGTGCAGTAATCGACGTTAATCAGGAGCAACGTGTACGTTTTGTAAACCGCATTATTGAGGTACTGGACGGTTCAGTGAAGGGTAAGACATTGGCGATTATGGGTCTGACCTTTAAGCCGGACACGGACGATATGCGTGATGCACCATCCATAGATATCATGAATGCTCTTCAACGAAGAGGTGCAAAGCTACTTGCACATGATCCTATAGTATGGCAGAAGGCTGATCGGATTGGTGAGATGCTTCTGGAGCCCATAGTGATAAGTCAGGATCCATATCAGGTAATGCCCGGTATAGATGGACTTGTGATTGTTACAGAGTGTGATTCAGTCAAGTTGCTTGATTTGGATCGTGTGAAATCCCTGATGAAGAAACCTCTCATTATAGATGGTCGCAATGTGTTTGAGCCTGATTGTATGAGGGCTCTAGGTTTCGTATATGTATCAATCGGACGAGCTTGACTTAAATACCTTATTTGCTTCTAGCTCAATATAAGTGTCGTCGACAAAATGTTGAATAAATTGTATAGCATTCTCGGGACGCTCTGAATTCACGCCTACAGCTGCAATTAATGGTTTTCCGTATAGATTGAGGGTTCTGGCTAATGCCCCGTTGCTTAAATCAACCCCATAGGTTCCCCACTGATCTAGCCTGCGAAGATACCCTACTCGTAAAAGCTTGATGAACTGATCCCGGTCCAATATATATAAGTCTGGATTGCCCGTGAGTACTTGCATTGAGCTATTCTTGTCCAATGAATGGTAAGTGCTCTCAATGTGCTTCCATGTTGGCCATAGAGGAAGCAGACGTTGCTCTATGGAATGCCCAGTAGTGTACTTATCATTTGGTGGTTCATCGATAGCGATCATTAATGATAGATCAGGGACAGGTAGGCTGGCGGCAACACTCTGCTCATGTAGAAGATGTCTGAAGCCAACCACACCAAGAATGCCAAACAAGAGTAACAGAACACAACCCACTACAATAAAATTATAATAGGTTAAAAAATGATCGATTTTCTCCGCAGCAACCGAGTAACGTTTGTACTTGCCATAGTGCTTCTTGCGATATTCTTCGACTAACCTAGTATTCTCCGCATTAAGAATGCTTCGGAAAGCTTTGTTAACACTTCTTAATTGTATTTCATCCATCATCGACAATGTGCCACGCAGTTCCTTCGCACGTAGTCTACGAACGACATTGTGATAACGCCTTTCGACTTGGTTTCGGTTTGCATCGGAAGGCAAACCTAAATCTGCATAGGCTTGTTCAATATGTTCCATATCAATCACCTCAACCTTATGTTTCCTTAGTGCCCATTATTCTACTCACGGGGGATTAAACTGCATAGAATTTTGCAGTTTTCCACAGGATAATCGGATTGGATGATTAAGGGGTGGATCAAGCATGGGCGATAAAGCATCGAAATCTAAAAAAATAGGGTGGTTGCAACTTACACTTCTTGGACTTGGTTTTACATCAGGCACTGGATTTTTCCTAGGCTCAGCTATCGCAATCGAACGAAGTGGATTTTCCATATTGATATTGTTCTTATTGGCCGGAATAATCACCTATTGTGTTTTTGATGCTTTGGCAAGAATGATTGCTCAGCATGCGGAGAAGGGTTCTTTTCGCGCTTATTCCAAGAATGCTTTTGGTCGTTGGGCTGGTTTTAGTCATGGTTGGACATATTGGACATCAGAGATGCTCATTCTGGGAAGTCAGTTAACGGCACTAGGTCTGTTCACCAAATACTGGTTTGACGACATACCATTATGGATATTTGCATCGGGCTATGCAGCTTTGGGAGTAATTATTGTCATGCTGGGTACGAAGGGATTTGAGAAGACGGAGAATGTTCTAGCCGTCATCAAGATCGCTGCTATAGTTATGTTTATCATCCTAGCTTGCTTAGTTATTCCAGGGGTACTAGGTAAAGAGAATGCTCATATGCACGATCCCGAGCGAATAAAAGACTTTTTCACTCATGGGTTTATGGGGATGTGGACGGCTCTGCTCTATGTATTCTTTGCCTTTGCTGGTATAGAGGTCATGGGTTTGATGGCAACTGAACTAAACAACCCCAAAGATGCACCCAAATCAGGTAAATTGATGATCTCAATTATTACGATACTGTTCATTCTTTCTATTGGTCTAGCTATGTTATTGGCACCACTGGATGCATTCAATCCGCAGGAAAGCCCGTTTATCACAGCTTTGAAGGATCTCAAATTCACAGTGATTGTTCACATATTTAACGGGATTCTGATTATTGCAGGTTTCTCAAGCTTGGTTGCTTCGCTGTATTCCGTCACTCGAATTATGTATGCCATTGCCAAGGATGGGGATGCACCACGGATACTATCCAAGAAGAGCAAACGTAATCTTCCTTACACTTCATTAATTCTCACCATTTGCGGAATGATTGTGTCGATCGTAATTGCACTGTTGTTGCCGAAGAAGGTGTATGAGTACATAACAACGGCAGGCGGACTTATGCTGCTATATACATGGTTATTCGTTGTGTTCGCTTCTCGAAAGCTACTCAAGCTCTCCGTCTGGGCGCAGGTCAAATCCTATTCTGCGATTGTTATTATCTTGGTCGCGGCCTCGGGGACTTTATTCGACAAGACGAATAGACCGGGCTTCTTCGCCAGCCTAATCTTCATTGCCATTATTGGTGGAGTTACCTTGATCATGAGAAAACGATGGAAGAAACAGCAGCAGGGAGCATCATAGGAATAAAATTTGAACAGCTTGATAGCCAAAATATAATCCGAAGCCGATCAATGAAATGCCAGCTAAACGAGAAATTAGCATTAAGATTGTGTCGTTTAGGAACTTGCTAGACAAACTGGCGGAGGCAGCCATCGTAATATCCCATATCATTAGCCCAATGAATATGCCTGAGCTATAAATAAGGAGGTCCCATGCTCCATGGGTTTCGGCTGTTTTGGCAAGAATGGACCCATATATACCTAACCAGAAAAGAATGCTTAGAGGGTTGGATAGGGTCATGAAGAATCCAGAAGTGAAGGACTTTAAAGCGGATTCCTCTTTAGAATTAGATGATCGAGCTAGAATATTGCCTGCCTTATTCAAGCTCTCAATGCCGCTATAAATTAGGATAAAGCTCCCGAATAACCAGAGAAATGTCTTGACGAATGGAGAGTTTAGAATATGGGCCGAGCCGAAGTAAATGAGTAACATGAATACCGCATCCGCAGCCATTGCGCCTAATCCGATTAGCCACGCAGGCCAGAAGCCTTGTTTGATTCCCTTGTCCAGCTGTGCGGCGTTCACCGGACCAATTGGTGCGGCTAAGGATAGTCCTAATAAGATATAACTGATAAAGACGTTCATAAGTTCGGATGGCCCCCCCAATTAAGATTGCTTGTACATCTTATTGGGGAATGCCGATGAATAGAACAAAAGTTACTAAAGACTTACTTCTGCTCCTGCTTTAATTGCTTTATACGCTGTTCGTCCGGTGTGACAATCAGTGTTTTTTGTCGATCATAAATAACATAACCCGGCTTGGCACCGCTTGGTTTGCGAACATGACGAATCAGCGTATAATCCACAGGCACAGAACTGGATTCCTTCGCTTGGCTGTAGTAGGCAGATAACATTGCAGCCTCAAGTAAGGTATCTTCGTTAAATTGTGTACTTCGAATGACGACATGAGACCCTGGGATATCCTTAGTATGAAGCCAGGTATCCGACGACTGGGCAAGGCGATTGGTTAAATATTCGTTCTGTGTATTATTCTTACCAACGTAGATGGGAATTCCCTCGCTAGAGGTGAAGCAGGTTAGATTAGGTTTATCGTTTTTTTTCTTCTTTACTTTTTTGCCGCGGTGTCGCAGATACCCTTGACCGACTAATTCATCACGGATTTCTCCGATATCTGCCATGGTCGCAATGCCTAATTGCTGAAGTAAGGAGTCCATATAGCGAATTTCCTCATGTGTGGCTACCATTTGCTCTTCGACCGTAGTGATACTATTTTTCATTTTGCTATATTTCTTGAAGTATCGTTGTGCATTATCGGATGGTGTAAGCTGCGGGTCTAGAGGTATTCGTATTGTAGCTTGATTCTCATCATAATAGTTGATTACTTCAATCTGCTTGTCGCCTTTCTGAACAAGATGCATAGAAGCGGTTAGTAGCTCGCCTAGTACCCGGTAACGATCGGCATCCTTTGCATCATCAATCGTATCCTGTAGCTTCTCTAGCTTCGATATATTCTTGGCCCGGTTGTTCTGTATAAGCTTCCATAGATCCGTAACTCTCTGCTTGACGGTATCCCGCTCGGCTTTGTTGCCATAGAAGGCCTCCAGACACTCACTTATCGTCGGATAAGTGACCACATCTCCAGTTAGATGAGTGAGCTCCGTAATAGAGAAGCTGGATTTCCCTGAAGGTAACGTCACGATATTAGGTGTGACGGTGTTATCAGTAATCTTCATCATAAGTTTCGCAAAGTGGTTACCCAAGGATTCAAGTACGATGTTGTCTGGGGTATCTTGGAGCTGTTGATTGGATTGTTCAATCGTGAGACTACAACGATATACAAGCTCCTTGGCAACCAATGGACTTATTCCCGAGAAATGATTAACTAAAGTTTGCAGCCAATATTGAGCATCCTTAACTACAGGAAGCGGTTCCTCTACAGGTAATTTGGGTTCAAGAATTTCCGGTAACAGACTATCATCATGATTCACCGGAGGTTTTATCTTAATAGGCTCAGACATAATCGAGACAAATTGCGCTTGATTGGTTGAGAGTGGGTCTGCTTTCTGCTGATCCGGTGGATCTACATATTGACTCCCGGGCAGAACAATACGATGGGAGCTAATCGCTGGTGTTACATGATGGATGCCATCTAGAATCGTTTGTGTTTGCGGATCTAGTAGAATGATATTGCTGTGTCGGCCCATGAGCTCAATGATAATAACCTTGGCGCGTATATCACCAAGCTCATCACGATGATTGATATGAATATGGATGATCCGCTCCGTGCCAACTTGTTCGATTCGATCGATGATTCCATTCTCGCAGTGCTTGCGCAGCAGCATACAGAACATCGGTGCTTCCATAGGATTCAAGAAGGAATGCTCGGATAGATGTAATCGCGGATAAGTCGGATTAGCGGATAATAAAAGCTTACCGTTCTGCCCCTGGTATCTCACATTGAGAATGACATCATATTGCGACGGCTGATGAATCTTATTTATTTTGGCTCCGGAGAGCTGTTGAAGTTGCTTCACTAATGCATGTGTGACTAATCCATCTAACGCCATATGGGCTGCTCCTAACTTACTTAAATATCAAGCCTCTACTATCATGCCATACTTTGCACTAAAACTTAAGGGCTCCGTGGGATATTTTTCAGCTTGTCTGAATACATATCTCCATAAGCGTACAAGTCCTGAAGTGGTATTAGCGAAGATAGCGAGAATTTCTCAAATGGAGGGGAAACGGATATGGGCACCAAAGAGTGGTACCAGATTGATATGAATACGGTCATTGATCTACAGCAAACCAGTCTAACAGCTGGGCTTGAAGAGCAGGATGTTGAAGTACGTCTTGTAGAGAATGGTAAGAACGAATTGCAGGAAGCAGTAAGAAAATCGCCAATTACGCAATTTCTAAATCAATTTAAGGATTTTATGGTGCTGGTGCTTGTTGGAGCCACATTGATTTCGGGATTACTAGGTGAATATCTAGACGCAATAACAATTGTTGCTATCATTATTATGAATGCCATTCTTGGTTTTGCCCAAGAATACCGTGCGGAACGATCTCTTCGCGCGCTGAAGCAATTAACTTCGCCTATGGCAAATGTCATTCGTGGGGGGAAGACGTTACAAATTCCAGCAAGTCTATTAGTTACTGGTGATTTAGTTATATTGGATAGTGGGGACCGAATTCCAGCTGATCTCCGACTTACGGAAGCGAACAGCTTATATGTGGAGGAATCGGCATTAACTGGGGAATCCCTGCCAGTGAATAAACATAATCGTGAAATCGATATAGATAGTTTGCCGCTTGGTGATCAGAAGAATATTGGATTCATGGGTACGATGGTCACTAGAGGTACGGCTAGAGGAATTGTAGTACGCACTGGAATGGACACCGAGATGGGTAAGATCGCTCATCTTATTCAGAGCACAGAATCTGGGGAGACCCCTCTCCAGCATCGATTGGAGCAGCTTGGGAAAATTCTAATTGGTGTAGCCATAGCATTAACCATAGTTGTGGTATTAGCAGGAATTATTCATGGTCAACCTGCCTATGGCATGTTCCTTGCAGGTGTAAGTCTTGCCGTGGCTGCGATTCCAGAGGGGCTTCCCGCGATTGTAACGATTGCTCTTGCGATGGGTGTGCAACGGATGATTAAACGACGAGCTATCGTTAGGAAGCTACCTTCCGTAGAAACGTTAGGCTGCGCATCTGTGATCTGCTCAGACAAGACGGGAACATTAACTCAGAACAAAATGACGGTAACTCACCTATGGGTTGACGGCAAGCTCATGGAGGTAACTGGAACAGGATATGAACCAGTGGGAGAAATGAAATTTGAAGGCAAACCAATTGATCCAAAGAAAAATCAGACATTAGACCGGTTACTATCCGTTGCCATACTGTGCAATAATGCATCACTTGTAGAAGCTGAGCAAGAGAGCGGTAAGAAGAAGGCATCAAAGGGTGATACGGATGCGGTATGGATGATAAAAGGAGATCCTACAGAAGGAGCTTTAATCGTACTGGGAGCAAAGGCAGGAGTTACTTCCAAAACAATGGGTAGCTTATATCCCCGAGAGGCAGAATTTCCTTTTGAATCAGAGCGTAAACGAATGTCTGTTGTGGTAAGGCATCAAGGAAGTCGAATGGTTTTTGCCAAAGGAGCGCCTGATGAGCTATTGCAGCATTGCTCACATATCTTGTGGGAGGGCAAGGTTATTCCGCTCACGAACACACTCCGGCAGCGTGCATTATCAGCCAATGAGGGGATGGCTAAGGCTGCCTTACGGGTCATAGGTATGGCCTATCGTGTATTAAAGCCTCACGACACGGTTATGGATGCAGCAACCGTCGAAAGACAGCTTGTCTTCGTTGGCTTGACAGGGATGATGGATCCTCCACGACAGGAGGTACGCACATCTATACTGCTATGCCGTAAAGCAGGTATTAAGACAGTGATGATCACCGGAGATCACCAATCCACAGCTGAGGCTATTGCGGATAAACTAGGCATCATGCAGAAGGATGGACTCTCTGTTACAGGGCGCCAGCTTTCCTCGATGTCGGATGAAGAGCTAGATCATATCATAAATGATGTGTACGTCTATGCAAGGGTGTCACCTGAGCATAAATTGCGTATCGTTAAAGCACTAAGAGCGAAGGGCCATGTTGTTGCCATGACTGGGGATGGTGTCAATGATGCTCCTGCTATTAAGGCCGCAGATATTGGAATTGCAATGGGTATTACAGGGACAGATGTAACCAAAGAGGCTTCTTCACTCATATTAAGTGATGACAATTTTGCCACAATTGTAGCTGCCATTGAAGAGGGTCGGGGCATATATGAGAATATACGTAAATTCATTCGATACTTGCTTGCTTCGAATGTTGGTGAGATTCTTACGATGTTCATAGCCATGTTAATGGGAATGCCTTTACCTCTGGTTCCTATTCAGATTCTATGGGTTAATCTAGTGACGGATGGGTTGCCAGCAATGGCACTTGGTGTGGATCAACCGGAGAAGGATTTAATGCAGCATCGTCCTAGGTCGGCTAAAGAGAATATATTTGCTCGGCGATTAGGCTGGAAAATCATAAGTCGTGGAGTTCTAATTGGTTTGTGTACGCTTGCTGCCTTCTGGATCAGTCTAAAAACGAATCCATTAGAAGCCGACAATTTAGTTCGAGCTCAGACCGTAGCTTTTGCAACACTTGTTATGGCTCAATTGATTCATGTTTTTGATTGTCGTAGCTCTCGTTCTATCTTTCACCGAAACCCATTACAGAATCGTTATCTGGTATTAGCAGTAATCTCATCCGTGTTATTGCTGCTGGGTGTGGTTTACATTGATGCTATGCAGCCTATATTCAAGACAGTTGAGCTTGGACTTAGTGAGTGGTTTATTATTCTCTTCGCGGCGGGTATTCCAACCTTCTTCTTCGGCTTAGGCAGCTTGTTAAGAGGAAGAGGTAAGCCAAGGAATGGCAATTCATCTACAGGTAGAAAGTCTTATGGATCAGCTGCATAAATTGACGAGCAATGGCTATGCATGCGAATCGAATTGCGGTATGATATAGGACAGTAGATTTGAACAGCTGTTGAAAGGGCGGTTACTAGCTATGATTTTTACGAAAATGAACGGGTTAGGTAATGATTTTATCGTAATTGCATCTGAAGCCAGATTACCAGACAATGCTGCTGAGCTTGCCATTCAGTATTGTAATAGGTTCTTCGGTATCGGTGCGGATGGTCTTGTGTACATTCTACCGTCGGTAAATGCTGATTTCATGATGCGTATAATTAACTCTGACGGCTCAGAAGCCGAGCAATGCGGGAATGCCATTCGTTGTGTGGCCAAATATGTATTCGACAGAAAATTAACCACGAAGACAGAAATTTCTATAGAAACCATAGGAGCGGGTGCACAGAATGTGCAATTAAATTTAGATGCTTCAGGTAGAGTAGCAACTGTACGTGTAGATATGGGTCGACCTATTCTGGAAGGTTTGAAGGTGCCGACCACTGTTGATCTGAATCCGGTTCTTCGGTATCCAATTGAGATTGATGGTCGGTCGTTCGAATTTACGGCGGTATCCATGGGTAACCCTCATTGCGTCATCTACGTGGATGATGCTGTGAATATGGATTTACAGCAGTGGGGCCCCAAGTTGGAAAATCACCCAATGTTTCCACGCAAAATTAACGTGGAATTTGCTACCGTCAAATCCCGTGATTTTGTTGATATGCGTGTTTGGGAGCGTGGAGCAGGTCCAACCTTGGCCTGTGGTACAGGCGCTTGTGCAACACTAGTCGCCTCTGTTCTTAATGGTCTGACCGATCGAACTGCAGTCGTATCACTAAAGGGTGGTAATCTTCATATCGAGTGGAATGAATCCGATGACCACATCTATATGACAGGCCCAGCTACAGAAGTATTCACGGGGTCCATGTTATGAAGCCGGATTTAAGAGAGAAATTAAGCAGCAGTATTCTTGTCGGTGATGGCGCTATGGGTACCTATCTGTACCAAATTGGCTTCCCAGTTGGGATTTCCTATGAGGAGCTTAATTTGTCTCAGCCCGAAATTATTGAGAGAGTTCATCGTGAGTATTATGAGGCCGGCGCACGTTTTATTGAGACCAATACTTACTCTGCCAACCGGGAGCGGTTGTCCAAATATGGACTAGAGGCTGAAGTCGAGCAGATTAATCGAGCTGGTGTAGATATAGCGCGCAGAGCTGTAGGTGACGATGCATATGTAATCGGATCGGTTGGTTCTATTCGTGCAGGGAAGCGGAAGAACATAAGGACTTCACAGATAGAAGTTGATTTTGCACAACAAATTGAAGTATTAACCGGATCGTCGGTGGACGGTATTCTATTGGAAACCTTCTATGATTTGGATGAGATATTAATAGCTTTAAAAATAACACGCAATTACAGTGATTTACCTGTTATTTGTCAGTTAGCCATGGAGGATGTGGGTCGGACATCGGATGGATTCCAGGTTTCTGAAGCATTCGAACAGCTGATTGCTGCAGGAGCGGATATTGTAGGCTTTAATTGTCGTACAGGTCCTAATGGGATCATGCGTGTATTAGAGAAAACGAATATTCCTTCACATGTTCCCATATCTGTGTTCCCCAATGCAGGTATTCCTGATTATATTGATGGTCGGTACCGGTATGTATCAACACCAACTTATTTTGCAGAGAGTGCAAAACGTTTTGCTGATTTGGGTGCTCGAGTTATTGGTGGGTGCTGCGGTACGACACCTGCGCATATTCAAGCAATGGCTGAGGCGCTTTCAAATTATGTCCCTAATGAACCAATGGATGATCTGTCCACCAAGAGACAGAGTGCGTCCATAACGGTTGCCGAACCTATTAATCGTCCAGAAATTCAGTTTCCGGTAAAGGAAGAGCTTTCTATTATTGAGCTTGTGAAAAAACGTCATACCGTTATCGTGGAATTAGATCCACCACGCGACTTAGATATCACTAAGTTTATGGCGGGTGCTGCTGCTCTTAAGATTGCCCGAGCAGATGCGATCACCATGGCAGATAATTCTCTTGCTGTAACCCGGATGAGTAATATGGCCTTAGGTTCGCTTATTAAGGATAAGGTAGGCATTCGACCATTAATTCATATCGCCTGTCGTGACCGTAATCTGATCGGGACACAATCACACTTAATGGGGTTAGATGCTCTTGGTATTGATCATGTGTTGGCAGTGACCGGAGATCCTGCGAAGTTTGGCGACTTGCCAGGCTCTAGCTCGGTATATGATCTCACCTCGTTTGAGATCATTCGTATGATTAAACAATTAAACGAAGGCACGGCATTCTCAGGCAAACCCCTGAAGCAGAAGGCCAAATTTATTGTAGGTGCTGCATTTAATCCTAATGTGAAGCATCTCGACAAAGCTGTCCAAAGGCTCGAACGGAAGATAAAGGCAGGCGCTGATTACATCATGACTCAGCCTGTATATGATCCTGACATCATGGAGCGCATTCATGACATGACTCGACATCTCGCGATACCGATATTCATAGGTATTATGCCGTTAGCTACGGGACGGAATGCGGAGTATCTCCATAATGAGGTGCCTGGTATTCAGCTCTCAGATGAGGTTCGCCGCAGGATGAACGGCTTAGAGAAAGAGGAAGGTCGTCAAATGGGTAATCAGATAGCTAAGGAGCTTCTGGATGCGGCAATGCCATTATTTAATGGGATCTATATTATTACACCATTCCTGAACTACGAAATGTCAGTTGATTTAACGAATTATGTCTGGAAGAAGTCACCTTTTTATTCATAAATACGTATTAGAAGCATAACCTTTCGGTTTTCCACTTGTACCCATATACAAAATGCATTAAAATAGGGTAATGGTCGACGAACAATAAATCGACTATGCTTGATTAGTCTGGAGGAAATTATAGGATGGCAATTAAACTTATTAACATAGGTTTTGGTAACATCGTCTCGGCGAATCGGATTATCTCTATAGTCAGCCCAGAATCTGCTCCGATTAAACGAATAATTCAAGAAGCTAGAGATAGGCATATGCTTATTGATGCGACTTATGGAAGAAGAACACGTGCCGTCATTATAACAGATAGCGATCACGTCATATTATCTGCAGTTCAACCAGAAACAGTAGCTCATCGTTTATCCAATAAGGATGACGATCAAGACGAATAACTTAACTTGTGAGGGTAATGATGAGTAAAGGACTATTGATCGTATTATCCGGACCTTCGGGTGTCGGTAAAGGCACAGTTTGCACAGCCTTACGTAATTGTAATGCCGATATTGTCTATTCCGTATCTGCAACTACAAGGTCTCCGCGGGATGGTGAGCGGGATGGAATTAACTATTTCTACAAATCGAAAGATCAGTTTCGTCATATGATAGAACATGATGAACTGTTGGAATGGGCAGAGTATGTCGGCAACTATTATGGAACTCCTCGTAGCTTTGTGAATGAGACGATACATAATGGCAAAGATATTATTCTAGAAATCGAAGTCCAAGGTGCGCTACAGGTTAAGGAACGATTTCCCCAGGGTGTATTTATTTTCTTGCTTCCTCCATCATTAGAGGAGCTGAAGTATCGAATCACGAATCGTGGTACAGAATCAGAGGAAACGATACGTGATCGAATGACGGTTGCTATTGCAGAATTAGGTTTATTGGAGCAATATGATTATGCAGTAGTCAATGATGAGATAGAGTCAGCATGTGACAAAATTCAAGCTATTATTACTGCGGAGCACTCTAAGCGAGAACGAATGCTGCCACAAGTACAAAAATGGATCGCGGAGGTGTAAGGTTATGCTGTACCCATCAATAGATAGAATGTTACAGAAGGTTGATAGTAAATATACACTTGTTGTTGCTGCTTCACGAAGAGCAAGAATGTTAAGAGATGGTAGTAAAACAGACATGCAAGCACCAAAGTCACACAAATATGTTGGTGTGGCACTCGAAGAAATTTATAACGATCATGTAAGATACGAACGGTTGGAGTAGGACTTACCCACGCAATAAATACAACCATTTATAAGTTCGAAGGGTGAACCGAAAGGTTCACCCTTCCTTATAACGTTATTTCACCATATAAATCTATCAAGGAGTGGAATGAAATGAGGGGAAAAACAGTCGTTCTAGGCGTTACCGGTGGAATTGCTGCTTATAAATCAGCGGCATTGTGCAGTAAGCTTGCCCAAGCCGGGGCGGATGTTCGAGTGATTATGACAACATCAGCTACCCAATTCGTTCAACCACTCACCTTCCAAGCTTTATCACGTCATGCTGTAGCTTTAGACACTTTTGACGAGCGTGATCCTTCAGTCATACAGCATATAGAGTTAGCTGATACGGCAGATCTTATCGTGATTGCACCTGCCACTGCGAATGTAATTGGTAAGCTTGCGAATGGGATAGCTGATGATATGATCACCACAACGGTATTGGCAAGTCTGGCACCTGTACTGATAGCTCCAGCTATGAATGTTCATATGTATGAACATCCAGCCGTACAACATAATCTAGCCACTCTCAAAGCGCGGGGTGTTCAAATCTTCGACCCAGGGGAAGGTCAACTTGCTTGTGGATATGTGGGTAAGGGTCGTATGGCTGAGCCTGAGCAGCTATTTGAACGGATTATGGCACTACTCACTGATCATCGACCTCTACAAGGCAAACGAGTACTCATTACTGCCGGTGGAACGATTGAGCGTATAGACCCAGTGAGATATCTGACCAATGAGTCTTCGGGAAAGATGGGTTATGCCTTTGCAGAAATTGCTAAGGAATTAGGTGCAGAGGTTACCCTAATCTCTGGTCGAACGATGTTAGCCTCACCAGCTGGAGTCGAAGTCGTGTCCATAGAATCAACACAACAGATGCTTGATGCAGTCTTGGAACGATTTAACCATACCGATATTGTCATTAAAGCGGCGGCTGTTGCAGATTATCGACCAGCATCCATCTCGAAGAATAAGATAAAGAAGAACGATGGTACATTGCAGCTAGACTTAGTGAAGAATCCCGACATTCTACAGCAGCTTGGTGAGCGCAAGACTTCACAGTTTATTGTAGGTTTTGCTGCTGAGACTGAGAACATGGAACAGTATGCCTTGGATAAACTAAAGCGCAAAAATTGCGATCTACTTGTTGCCAATAATGTAACATTACCTGGTGCAGGCTTTGGTGTGGATACGAATATCGTTACCTTGTTCGATGAACAGGGTGTAATAGAGTCGCTGCCTATAATGGACAAGCGTCAGGTTGCCCGGCATGTCATGGAGTTAGTCGCCAAACGATTAGCTAATGGTAAATCCGGCACATTGGAGTAATACGCCTATGATTGCAAAGGTTATAGTAGATGTCCCAGCCAAACAAACAAATCGTGCATTCGATTATGGTGTACCGCTTGAGTGGGAGCCATGGATAGAGGTAGGAAGTCGAGTTGGAGTACCCTTCGGCCCTCGGATTATCCAGGGTTTTGTTGTTGCGTTACAAGAATTTAGTACTGTGGATCCCAAGAAGCTCAGAATGCTTGCGCAGATGTTAGACCTCGTCCCACCTTTAACACCAGAGCTTATTGAGCTGTCTGGCTGGATGAGCAATACATATATGTGCCATCAGATTACTGCGCTTCAAGCGATGATACCAGGTGCACTAAAGGCGAAATATGAGCGTATGTTATCTGTAGCTGTAGATTTTACTCCATCAGAGTTAACAGATACCGAGATCAGCATTATAGATTATGTAAAGCAGAAGGGACAAGTTGAATTCTCTGTACTAACCGACAATTATTTGGGGAATGAGCTTATCATTAAGGGATTGATTCGGCGAGGTTTACTAAGTGAAAGACAGACTGTTAAAGATCGCATGCAGCCGAAAATAAGACAAACGGTATTTCCCCCAGCTGATTTAGAAGCTATTGCAGGTTATATGGAGCAACTCCCCATGCGTTCGAAGCGCCAGAAGGATGTGCTTGCCTTCTTCGATTTAAATCCTGAACCTATTCCTATGGCGGAGATTACTGAGAGATTGCAGATAAGCTCGGGGACGGTCAAATCCTTGGCTGACAGGGGCTGGATTACCATTAATGATGTTGAGATGATGAGAGATCCTTATGAAGGCAAGTCATTTATTCGCACCCAGCCACTTATCCTGACCGAGGAGCAACAGCAGGTTTTCGAGCCCATTGTCGCTTCCTTAGAATCCTTGGAGAGTCAAATTTATCTCCTGCACGGCGTGACAGGTAGTGGTAAGACAGAAATTTATCTTCAATCCATACAACGATGTCTCGAATTGGGTAGTGATGCCATTGTGCTCGTCCCGGAAATCGCTCTTACTCCCCAGATGGTCGATCGTTTTAAGGGTCGGTTCGGGGATTTAGTAGCAGTGCTGCATAGCAGACTCTCACAAGGCGAGCGTTACGACGAGTGGCGCAAAATTCAACGTAAGCAGGTTCGGGTTGTTATCGGCGCTCGTTCAGCTGTGTTCGCACCACTAGCAGAGATTGGATTAATTATTATTGATGAAGAGCATGAATCATCCTATAAGCAAGAGGAAAGTCCGAAGTATCATGCGAGAGACGTAGCTGCGCAGAGAGCGTCCTATCATGGTGCGGTAGTTATTCTTGGCACGGCGACACCTGCCATTGAATCCTATTACAGCGCTAAGCAAGTCGAGGGTAAGATAGAGTTATTGACCATGCAGCACCGGGTTGAGGGACGCCCACTGCCTGCAGTTGAGATTGTGGATATGCGTGAAGAGCTTAAGAATGGAAATCGTTCCATGTTCAGTCGTCAGCTATTCAAAGGAATTGAACAACGACTAGCACGCAAGGAGCAGATGGTTCTATTGCTGAATCGCAGAGGATATGCCACATTCGTACTCTGTCGTTCTTGCGGATATACGGCAGCTTGCCCACATTGTGAAATTAAATTAACTTACCATCAGCGAGCAGAGATGCTTCGTTGCCATTATTGTGGGTATGCGGAGAAGCAATTGTTACTCTGCCCAACTTGTGGCAGTGAGCACATTCGGCACTTTGGTACTGGAACACAGAAGGTAGAAGAAGAGCTAGTGAAGCTATTTCCTGGTATTCGTGTTATTCGGATGGACGTAGACACAACGAATGAGAAGGGCTCACATGAGAAATGGTTAAGTATGTTCCGGGATCGTCAAGCTGATGTGTTATTAGGTACGCAGATGGTTGCCAAAGGGCTGGACTTCCCCGATGTGACGCTTGTAGGGGTAATCGCAGCGGATTCAGTGCTTAATCTTCCAGATTTTCGTTCAGTAGAGAAGACCTTTCAGTTATTAACGCAGGTTGCCGGAAGGGCGGGTAGACACCAGCTTCCAGGTGAGGTGTTCATCCAAACCTATAACCCTGATCATTACAGTATGTTAAATGCCAGTCAGCATGATTATCCTACCTTCTACCATAAAGAGATACACTATAGGGAGCAGTTGGCTTACCCCCCTTTCAGTCGCCTTACATTAATCACATTAGCTCATGAACAAGTTTCGGTCTTAATACAGGCTGGAGAGGTTATAACTAGATCTATCCTAGAGAATTGGCGGTCCTGGGCAGTAAGTAAGGGCTTAGATACAGCATTAAATCGTCTATCAGGGCATTATCTTGAGGTTTTGGGTCCAGTTTCTTCACCAATTGCTCGTCTCAAGGATAGATATCGGTACCAGTGCGTGGTAAAATATCGTGGAGAGCTTCCAGTGACTGAGTGGATACGTAAAGCACTAGATGCTGCCGACGAGCATGTTGAAAAAGATAAAATGTTAATTAGTGTGGATGTAGATCCACAATCACTGATGTAAGGGAAGATGATATTAATGGCAATTCGTATAATAGTGAAAGAACCTGATCCAGTGTTGCGAGAAATTGCTAAGCCTGTACCGAAGATTACACCTAATATTCTAAAGCTTCTCGATGATATGGCTGATACGATGTATGATGCTGGCGGAGTTGGTTTAGCGGCGCCGCAGGTCGGCATACTGAAGCGTGTTATTGTTCTGGATCCACACGATGGCGAAACGGAGCTATTAGAGCTTATAAATCCAGAGATTATTAAAGCTGACGGTGAACAGCTGGGAGCCGAGGGCTGCCTTAGTATCCCTGGCTTGAATGGGGACGTGAATCGGAAGCTCAACATCACAGTAAAAGGCTTAGATCGAGAAGGTAATGAAATCATCGTTGAAGCAAGTGAATACCTTGCGCGTATCTTTCAGCATGAAATTGACCATCTAAACGGCATACTATTCACCGACATAGCTGAATCCGTCTATAAGATTCCACCACCAGTTGAACCAGGAGAGTGAATTTTTGAACATACTATTCATGGGCACACCGGAATTTGCCGTACCTTCACTTCGTATGCTGATTGAAGAAGGTTATAATATTGTTGGGGTTATCACACAGCCGGATCGACCTAAGGGTCGTAAGAAGGTATTAACGCCTTCACCAGTGAAGGTGGAAGCCCAGCAACATCAAATTCCTGTATACCAGCCACAACGCATGCGTGATCCTTCAGTAACGGAAGTGATTGCACAATATCAGCCTGATATGATAATCACTGCTGCATATGGACAAATCCTACCTAAATCAGTATTAGCTATACCTCGTTTAGGCTGTATTAATATACATGGTTCACTGCTGCCACAATACCGCGGTGGTGCACCTATTCAGTATGCCATTATGAAAGGTGAGACCGTAACAGGTGTAACGATTATGTACATGGCTGAAGGTCTGGATACCGGTGATATGATCAGTCGAATAGAGGTCCCCATTGGAGACGAGGATGATGCGGGTATCATGTTCGAGAAGCTAAGCTTAGCAGGCGCTAGTCTATTACAACAAACCTTACCTGCTCTTATAGAGGGTCGATGTACTGCCATGCCACAGAACGATAGTGAAGCTACATATGCTCGAGTGATTAGCAGAGACGATGAACGTATAAATTGGACGGACAAGAGCATCCGAATATATAACCATATTCGAGCTTTACGACCATGGCCAGGAACTTATACATTATGGAACAATGAAGTATTGAAGGTATGGGCTGCTATTAAGCCTGGGGATGCTGGTGATAATAAATATAAGAGTTCATCTATCGCTGGAACGGTAATCGATATTTCTCCGGATGGTATTATTGTATCTACAGGAGATGGTGTATTAATATTAACCGAGGTTCAGCCTTCTGGTAGAACTCGGATGCCTGTTTCTGAATTCGTGAAGAATGGTCGGTTGACCAAAGGTACTGTGTTTAATGGAGGTGTATGAATGAAGTGAAAGAAACCAAACAACGACCCCAATCTTCCCGAGAGCTTGCTATGGATGTATTAGTCCGTGTAGAACAGCAGCAGGCTTATAGTAATATTGCGCTGAACCAAGCATTATTAAGAGCTAATTTGCCCCGTAATGAGGTCGGGCTCATAACGGAGCTTGTATATGGTACTGTACAGCGTAAGAACACCATTGATTATTGGCTCTCTCGTTTCTTAAGTAAAGGTGTGGAGAAACTGGAACCGTGGGTCCGTAGTTTATTGCGATTAAGCTTGTATCAGATCCATTATCTTGACCGAATACCCCCTCATGCAGCGGTTAATGAAGCAGTATCTATTGCCGGACGTAAAGGTCATAAAGGGATATCAGGGATGGTTAATGCTGTGCTACGTAATATTCTGCGTCAACCAGAGAAGCTTATCATTCCTGCAGATCTTCCCGTTGTGCAGTCAATTGCACTCACTTATTCACATCCAGAGTGGATGGTACGTCGTTGGATGAATCAATTTGGGGAAGCTGAGACAAGAGCAATCTGCGAATCGAATAATAAACCTCCCCATACAAGTATCAGAGTCAACACGATGAAGAATACACCTGAGGAATTTATCGAAATTCTATCTAAGCATGGTTATTCGGCCGAACGTTCTATAATTGCTCCTGATGGCATTGTTGTAGAGGGTGGAGGCAATATGGCTTTGACATCCTGGTTTACTGACGGATTAATTTCCATTCAGGATGAAAGCTCTATGCTCGTAGCCAGAATTGTTGATCCACGGCCTGGTATGAAGATACTGGATTGCTGCGCGGCACCAGGAGGTAAAACTACACATATCGCGGAGCTTATGAAAAATCAGGGCAGCATTATCGCCTATGATATTCACGAGCATAAGAAACAGCTAATCGACGCCCAGACAGATCGTTTAGGTCTAGATGCCATAAAATCAAAAATTGGTGATGCTCGCGAGCTTGCGAATGAATATAGTGAGCATACCTTTGATCGCATCCTCTTAGATGCTCCTTGTTCGGGATTAGGTGTTATACGTCGAAAGCCTGATCTCAAATGGACGAAATTAGAAAGTGATATTACAGAAATACGCAATATTCAATACGCTATTCTAAATCATATCCATAAGCTGTTAAAGCCAGGTGGGATGCTCATTTATAGTACGTGCACCTTAGAATATGAAGAAAATCAAGCAGTCATAAACAAATTTTTGGAAAGTCACCAAGACTTCACCCTTGATACCATCATTACCGATCAATTGCCTATTTCATTGAATTCTTGTACAGTTGGCGAGGGAATGCTCCAAATTTTGCCGCACCATTATCAGTCTGATGGCTTCTTTATAACGAAACTGCGTAAACAAGCCCTTTAAAGCATAGAAGCTAGTGTGATAAAATAGAACGGATAAGCCAGACTATGAACAAGTATGTATTCTTAGAATGGACTGTGATGAGATGAAACCATTTATTTATGATTTAACGTTAGATCAGCTTGAGGAATGGATGAAGACCAACAATCTTCCTAAATTTCGTGCGGGTCAAATATTCGATTGGTTGTATGTGAAGCGTGTAAATCAATTCGAAGACATGACGAATCTTCCCAAGGAACTTCAAAAGTTATTATCTGAACAATTTGAATTTGTTACGCTTAAAGAAATTACCCGCATGCAATCGGCTGATGGGACTGTAAAATTCTTATTCGGACTACAGGATGATAACGCGATTGAAACCGTGCTAATGAAACATAATTATGGCAATAGCGTTTGTGTAACTACTCAGGTCGGCTGTCGTGTTGGGTGTACGTTCTGTGCGTCAACACTAGGTGGCTTGAAGCGAGATCTTACACCAGGTGAGATCATTGCTCAAGTGGTAAAATGCCAACAAATGCTGGATCCAACGAATGAGCGTGTAAGCAGTATTGTTGTTATGGGTATTGGTGAGCCATTCGAGAATTACGATGCGTTAATGAACTTCTTAAGGGTTATGATTCACGAGAAGGGTCTGAATATTGGTCAACGCCATATTACTGTCTCAACTAGCGGGATAGCCCCGAATATTTATCGATTTGCCGATGAGAACACGCAGATCAATCTGGCCATTTCTATTCATGCGCCGAATGATAAGCTACGATCAAAGCTGATGCCTGTAAATCGCCGATTCCCATTCACGGAAGTTATGAAGGCGCTGAAGTACTACTGGGATAAGACCGGTCGCCGAATTACGTTCGAATATGCATTAATTGGTGGCGTTAACGACCAGCCAGAGCACGCTGAGGAGCTTGCTGATGTATTGAATGAGTCGGGTATACTATGTCATGTCAATTTAATACCCGTGAATTATGTACCAGAGCGTAACTATGTACAGACACCTAGGGAGCTTATCTTTCAATTCCAACGAATATTGGAGCATAAGAAAGTAAATGCAACTATACGCCGTGAACAAGGTGGAGATATAGCCGCAGCTTGCGGCCAGCTTCGAGCCAAGCACATGGAGTCAACTGAGGTGGAGCAAAAATGAAAACGGCCTATAAGACGGATATTGGTCGTATCCGTTCGGTGAATGAGGATTGTGCTACTGTGCTTTCTAATATGAACGGCTTAACATTGGCATTACTAGCTGATGGAATGGGTGGTCATAAGGCTGGAGACGTTGCAAGTCAGATGACGATTGATGTGATGCAACGTGAATTGAGGACCGTTCATGATGAAATGTCTGTTAAACAATGGGAAGCAGCGATCACCATGGCCATTGATCGAGCCAATGCAGAGGTATACTATAAAGCTAGTCAAAATCCCGAATTTGTTGGGATGGGAACAACAATAGTTATTGGGTTAATGACTAACTCTCGATTAGCTATTGCTCATATAGGGGATAGCCGAGCTTACTTAATTCACAAAGGTCAGCTTACTCGAATTACTGAAGATCATTCCCTAGTGAATGAACTATTAAAATCCGGTCAGATTAGTAAAGAGGAAGCAGTTCTTCATCCAAGACGTAACGTGATAACTCGAGCGCTTGGTACAGAACAGAAAATTGAAGCTGATATAAGTCATACGGAGTGGTATCCAGGGGATACTCTTTTGTTATGTACAGACGGATTGAGTAATTTACTAGCAGAAACTTTAATGGTAGAGATACTGAATATGGATTCTTCGTTAGAGGGCAAAGCTGACCTTCTAATTGAACGTGCACTTGAGGCCGGTGGAGATGATAATGTTACGGTAGTATTAGTTTCCAACGAGCAACCTCTTATGTCGAAAGGGGGACAAGTGAATGATCGGACATGAACTAGGTAAACGTTACGAAGTGATCGAGAGAGTCGGCGCTGGCGGAATGGCTATCGTGTACAAAGCGCATGATTCTCTGCTCAATCGTAAAGTAGCCGTTAAGGTATTACGTCAACAATATACGAATGACAATGATTTTATTCGAAGGTTTCGTCGAGAAGCACAAGCGGCAGCTTCATTGTCCCATCCGAATATCGTAAGTATCTATGATGTAGGTCAGGATGACGATGTCTACTACATTGTTATGGAATATATCGAAGGATCTACCTTGGATGATAAGATCAAAGAAAAAGCCCCTCTGCAAATTGAAGAAGCTGTACATATCGCTAGTCAAATCTGCGATGCACTCGATCACGCCCATCAAAACGAGATTATACATCGTGATATTAAACCACATAATATACTAATTGGTAAGAATGGCCGAATTAAGGTAACAGATTTTGGTATTGCACGCGCCACAGCATCTACGGATATTACTCAGACAGGTGCTGTGATGGGTTCTGTCCATTATTTTTCCCCAGAGCATGCTAAGGGTGTTTCGCAAGGTGCCAAATCGGATTTATATTCTCTTGGAATCGTATTATACCAAATGTTAACGGGGAAGCTTCCATTCATCGGAGAAAGCCCTATTAGTGTAGCCTTAAAGCATCTGCAAGAGAAAGTGGAGGAGCCGAGGAAGGTTAATCCGCTTATTCCACAAAGTGTGGAGAACATTATACTAAAAGCAGTTCGTAAAGATCCTGAGGAACGGTATATCTCGGCCAAAGAAATGCTTGAGGATTTGGATAGCAGCCTGTTACCGGATCGAAGGACAGAGCCTAAAGCCGTATTCGTTTCTTCAGATGACCATGATGATGAGCGTACATTGATTATACCTGCCGTCCGACATGACCAACGCTTCCCGGATAAACAGTCAAATCAATCTATGGAACGACAGGATTCGAAACGATGGGCTGAGATTGAAGATGAGAAGCGAAATCTATCATGGATCAAACCTTTAATTTGGATTGTCTTAGTGATCGGAATACTGTTGGCCATGTGGTATGGTGTTATGTGGCTGAAGAATAAGTTTGAAGTGCCGGAGTATATTGTTCCGAACGTTGTCGGTATGACTTTAGACAAAGCCGAGGACGAACTTGCACAAGTGGATCTAAAGGTTCAAGAACCAGTAGAGTACGAGATAAGTGATGTGGTTGAAAAGGATGTTGTTATATCTCAAGATAAAGTTGGAATAAAGGCCAAGGAATTTACAGCAATTCATCTCATCGTTAGCAGCGGACCAGAAATGGCTTTCATGGACGATTATGTCGGACTGCAATGGAAAGAAGTTCAGCTTACTTTAGCATCGAAATATAAGGAAGCAGAAATAGTACCTGTAGAAGAAAAAAGTGATGAACCAGCAGGTACCGTGCTTAGTCACATTCCAGCAGCCGAAGAAGAGTTTAATCCCAAAGGAGCAGAAATCACCGTTACTGTCAGCACCGGTCCTGGTACGATACCTATGCCTGACTTAAGAGGGTTAACAATTGGGCCTGCAACAGTTATTCTGGAGAAGGAAGGCCTAATTCTTGCGAAGGACGGAATAAAGAAAGAAAAAACATATTCACCTAAGGATTACATTTACAAGCAATTCCCTTATCAGCCGAATGAGCCAGTTGAGCCTGGGGCAGAGATTACTCTATTCATCAGTGATGGGCTTCCTGATGAGGCGATCGAGTATTTAAAGTCAGTCAAAGTTGTTCCGACGAATCCAGGGGAAAAGACAACATTCAAATTCTTAGTAACTGACGCTTCTGGTGAAAGCGTGGAGTGGGGGATTACTGATATTACTGAGGAGAAAACCTACACCATACGTCTTGTGCTTTCTCCTAAGAAGAATGCTGTAATCAGTGTGTATAGTAATGAAAAGCCATATGATACACATACCGTAACTTATGAGGAGGCGAAGGAAAGTCAATCTCCGACTGAACCAGAGCCCGAACCAGAGCCTGAGCCTCAACCAGACACCGAACCTACGGCTTTACTCGATTCAGTTGACGTACTACAGTAATTTATTCAATGTAGGAGGCTTAATGTATGCCAGAAGGGCTAATCGTGAAGGCATTAAGCGGTTATTATTATGTATTACCGGATCAAGCTAAGTCCAGTGAGACACCTATCCAATGTAGGGGAAGAGGCATTCTAAGAAAGAATGAGACTGCTCCTCTTGTAGGTGATCGTGTTGTTTATACAATGACGGATGGTGGAGAGGGTACAGTAGATGAAATTCTACCACGGACAACGGAATTAATTCGACCTCAGGTGGCAAACGCAGATACTGCTTTATTGGTATTTGCCCTAGCTGAACCGGATTTAAGTACTCATCTATTGGATAAGTTTCTTGTTCATACAGAGAAAGCGAATCTCAACACAACGATCTGTATATCTAAGAGCGATCTTCTTCTCGGACCAGAAGCGGAATCTTTAGAAGTGATTATTAAGAAGATACGACAAATTTATGAGCCTATAGGATATACAGTGTTAACCTGTAGTGCTAAGACGGGCGAAGGCAAGGAAGAGGTGCTGCAGCATCTAGCGGGTAAAATCACTGTTTTCTCAGGACAATCGGGTGTAGGGAAATCTTCATTAATTAACGCGATCATACCGAATATGAACCTTGAGACCAATGAGATTAGTGTTCGATTAGGGCGTGGTAAGCACACCACTAGGCATGTAGAGCTAATGCCATTAGAAAATGGAGGTTGGGTTTTTGATACGCCTGGCTTTAGCCAATTAGATTTTGCGGGCATCGAAACAGAAGGACTCGATCAATACTTTGTTGAGTTTAATCAAATGGAAGAACGTTGCAAATTCCGCGGCTGCTTACATCGTAATGAACCCGCATGCATAGTCATACAAGGTGTTCATTCGGGTCGGATAGCGCAAAGCAGATATGATCATTATTTAATTTTTTTGCAGGAAATAAGCGAGAGGAAGCGGAGGTATTAATGGAATGATACATATAGCACCCTCAATATTATCTGCTGACTTTGCTAAGCTGGCTCAAGAAATCCAAGAGGTAGAACAGGCAGGTGCAGATTGGCTGCATATTGATGTCATGGATGGTCACTTTGTACCGAATATTACCATAGGGCCACTGATTGTGGAAGCGATACGACCTCATACGAAGCTGCCATTGGATGTTCATTTAATGATTGAGAATCCAGATCGATATGTTCCTGCTTTCGTTAATGCAGGAGCTGATCTAATCTCCATACATGTCGAGGCGGATGTACATCTGCACCGTACTCTTCAGATGATTAAGCAGCTAGGTGTACGTGCCGGAGCGGTCATCAATCCAGCTACACCGGTGGAGCACATTATCCCAGTGCTGGATATCGCGGATTATATACTTGTCATGACGGTTAATCCTGGTTTTGGGGGACAGCCATTCATACCTTCAACACTGGACAAAATTCGGCGACTACGTAGCATACTAGTTGATCGACAGCTCTCTCACATTGACATTGAGGTTGATGGGGGAATTCACTCAGAAACCGCTGAGCAGGTTGTTGCTGCAGGTGCTAACGTGCTTGTAGCGGGTAATGCTATATTCGGAAGGCCTGACCGCGCTCAAGCAATTGCAGAGCTACGTGAAAGTTGTGGAATGATTAGCTAAAGACTTACATATACTGAGATACCAAAGACGTCTGTCTGCGGTATCCTTTTTTGTGTGATGGTTAGACACCTTTTCGAATGGGCGGAATACAATAGAAGTGAATGTGCAAGCAGGATGACTAATCATTGGGAGGGGTAGGGGATGAAATTCTATACAATCAAACTACCAAGATTTCTAGGCAGCTTAGTTAAGACCGTCCTTAATACGTTCAGTAAGAAATAATGGACATCACCTAGGTCGGTTTACCTAATAAGTATTGCCGGATATATACTTAATGAACAAGGGAATTAATTTCATAATTATTTATGGAATGAAAAAAAAGCACCTCTAGGGTGCTTTTTGTCTCTGGAAAAATCTAATTTACGCTCGAACCAGCTTACCTGATTTCAAAGCACGAGTGCTGACATAAACCTTCATAGGTCTACCGTCTACAATTATACGTACTTTCTGAACGTTAACTCCCCAAGTACGTTTCGTTTTGTTATTTGCATGAGAAACGTTGTTACCGCTTTTTGGTGATTTGCCTGTAATATAACATTTGCGAGACATCGAACACACCTCCTTAGGCTAAATCCGTTTGAATGATATCTCTATCCATTATGAACGGATGAATCATCGTGATTTGGAACACACTTTTACTATAATATCATGCATACTTCATGACAGTCAATACAATTACCGATTAAGTCATTAATCTTCTTGATTCGATAAATCATTTATTTATTTGACTAAGTATAGTAAAATAATCACTAAGTCCATGATGCAGCTAAGATAGGAGATAAGACATTGATAAAACGTTACCTGGATGGTACTGATTTTATGAATATGGTATGGATTGGTACTCAAAAGCTTGAAGAGAATGTGGCTCAAATTAATGCTTTGAATGTATTCCCAGTACCTGATGGTGACACGGGAACGAATATGAACCTAACTTTACTAAGTGGAATAAGGGAAATGAAAGCAAGAGCAAGTAACCATTTAGGGCAAACTGCGGAAGCGCTTTCAAAAGGGCTGTTGATGGGTGCTCGTGGAAATTCTGGCGTAATCCTCTCTCAATTGTTCCGTGGATTTGCGAAATCTGTGAGTGGGCTTGAGCAAGCGACTGCAGAGCAGCTGTCCTCGGCACTTCAGCAAGGTGTAGAAGCCGCGTATCAGGCAGTGATTAAGCCTGTCGAGGGAACGATACTCACGGTATCTAAACAGGCTGCAGAGATCGGCGTAAAGCTTTCTAGCTCAACGGAAGATATTATCGAATTATTCCAAGGTGTATTGCGTGCTGCCCAAGCAGCGTTGGCATATACTCCTGAACAGCTACCCATTCTTAAACAGGTGGGTGTTGTTGATGCAGGAGGTCAAGGGCTTGTTTACATGTATGAAGGTTATTTACAATCACTTACTGGTGAGAGACAGAGTGAAATTCCTCTGGAAGCTGCTTCCTCACTGGTTGAGCGGACTAGTAGTCCACAATCTCACATATCAACAGATGACATTGAATACGGCTACTGTACGGAATTTATCATTAGTATTAAGCCTGATAAAAGAAAGGACTATAATGAAATTAACCTTCGTGATGAACTTACGAAGCTTGGAGATTCGTTATTAGTAGTGACCGACGATGATCTTGTTAAGATACATATTCACGCTGAACAGCCAGGCACTGTTATGAATCACGCGATGCAATATGGAGATTTGATCCACATAAAAATTGAGAATATGCGTGAGCAGCATGCACATATATTGAATGAGAATGAGTCTAATGGGCAGCTAGCGCCTATAATTAACAAACCTTATGGTATGTTAGCTGTAGCTATGGGGGAAGGAATAAGCAGTGTCTTTAGTAGCTTAGGAGTGGATTATATACTTGCTGGAGAACAAACAATGAATCCTTCAACAGAGGACTTTCTTCAAGCATTAAAGCGGATACCCGCAGATATAGTCTATATCTTTCCTAATAACACTAATATCATACTGGCGGCCAAGCAAGCTGGACAGCTTGCTGACAAAGAGGTCATTGTTATTCCAAGTAAAACAATTCCTCAAGGAATTACCGCTGTATTATCATTTCGAGAGAATGTAGATGCATTAACAAATGAAGAAGTCATGGTATCTGCTATGGAGCATGTTCGATCTGGATCTATTACCTTCGCTGTTCGCGATTCCAAGCTGAATCATCTGGATATTCGTGAGAATGACTTTTTGGGAGTTCTTGATAACCATATCGTAGCTTCTGACCCCAAACCGCTGCAAGTATGTGTATTACTATTGGAGAAGATGATCGTACGTGGGGATGAACTAGTTACTCTTTATTGTGGAGAGGCTGCTGACTCGGAATGGACGCAAGGCATACAGTCATTTCTTGAAAGCCAATATCCTGAGATAGAGCTGGAAATTCTTATGGGTGGACAACCCCTGTACTATTATATTATTTCAGTAGAGTAACAGTATATGACCTTTAAACCATGAAAGAGGTGTATGGGAATGGCTCAAGTTATAATTGTGACGGATAGCACATCGGATATTCCATTAGAAATTAGAGAAGAGCTTGGGATAGTTATGGTCCCGCTTAAGGTTCATTTTGGCAATGATACGTTTCAAGATAGTGTAGACATTAGTTCTGATGTGTTCTATGACAAACTGAAGCAATCTGAAGAGCTACCTACAACCTCTCAACCCTCACCCGTTGATTTTATGGACGTATATAAGGAGTTGTGTGATCAGCCAGATACTAGCGTGATTTCCATCCACCTGTCTTCAGCACTTAGTGGTACTTACCAGTCGGCTATGCTCGCTAAGTCTCTATTGGAGAATCAGTCTAAAGTCACCTTAGTTGATTCTAAAACTACCTGTTATGGCTTAGGATTACTTGTTGTAGCTGCAGCTGAAGCTGCGAAAGCAGGCAACAGTGTGGAAGATATTCTGTCCTTGGTAACTAAGCTTCGCAAAGAAACTCGCATTTATTTTATCTTAGATACACTTGAGTATTTATATAAAGGCGGAAGAATCGGTAAGGCGTCAGCTATGTTCGGATCACTACTCAACATTAAACCTATCTTAACTGTAGATGACGGTGGTGAGGTGGATTCTGTCGATAAGATTCGTGGTCATAAGAAGGCAATAGGGCGAATAGTTGAGCTACTCAAAGAAGAATTTGGGGATCAATCCATTAATTTGTGTATAGGTCATTCTGTAGCGAGTGATAGTGCGGAAGAAATGTATCATCTAATTAATCGTAATTTTAAAGTGAATGAACATAAATATACCCATCTTGGACCTGTTATAGGTACACATGTTGGGCCAGGTGCACTGGCTGTTTTTGTCACGCCTGTCACATGAGCGAGTTACATCACTTGCCGATTCGTTCTATTGCGGGGATCGGTCCACAGAAAGCTCAGGAGCTAGAGAGGTTTAGTATAAATACCGTACTTGATCTATTGGAGTATTACCCCTACCGATATGAGGATTATCGAATACGCTCGCTATCCGATGTCAAGCATGGAGAGAAGGTAACCGTTGTCGGCACTATCAGCAGCGAGCCCGTCCTACAGACGTGGGGATTTAAGAAGTCACGATTATCCATCATGGTAATGGTCGATCATATTCTGGTCAATGCAGTATGGTTCAATCGTCACTATCTTAAGGAACAGCTGAAGTCTGGTCGCGAAATTGTACTAACTGGAAAGTGGGATCAGAATCGACGCCAAATGACGGTGACCGAATCTGAATTTATGGGTTCTCAGAATCCTAAGTCAGGCACATTACAGCCAGTCTATTCGGTTGGAGGAGCTATCACACAATCATGGATAAGGAAGACCATCCAACAAGGGTTAGTTCAATTTGCTGAGCAGATTGCAGAGATTATGCCAGAGCAATTAATTGTGAAACGGACACTGCTTTCTCGGAAAAAAGCAATCTATGGCATCCATCATCCTGAAGAGACGGAAATTAGTGAGCAAGCACGACATCGATTAATCTATGAAGAGTTTTTTCTATTCCAGTTAAAACTACAAGCGTTCCGTGCTGTAACGAAGAAGAGAGCAGATGGTATTGCTCAGATGATCGATATAGTTCGAGTACGAGCCTTTGTAAAATCATTGCCGTTCAAGCTGACAAACTCACAAAAAATGGTCGTGGCTGAGCTGTTACAGGACATGCAGAGTAATCAGGGGATGAATCGATTATTGCAGGGAGATGTTGGTGCTGGTAAGACCATTGTCGCGGCTATAGGATTATTCGCAGCATGGACAGCGGGATTACAGGGTGCCTTAATGGTTCCAACTGAGATATTAGCGGAGCAGCATTCGAAATCGTTAGATAAGCTATTATCACCTTATGGCATTCAAGTGGGATTATTAACAGGAAGTTTAGGTGTTCGTGCACGCAGGGAGATGATTTCTTCCATGCAGATGGGTTTGATACATATTGTAGTTGGCACACATGCTCTCATCCAAGAGGATGTGTATTTCCGTGCTCTCGGACTAGTTGTAGTGGATGAGCAGCATCGCTTCGGTGTTCAACAACGTAGTGTGCTTCGACATAAAGGCATGAATCCTGATGTATTGACAATGACAGCTACACCAATTCCACGCACATTAGCGATTACAGCCTTTGGTGATATGGATGTGTCCACACTAAATGAACTACCCAAGGGTAGGATACCAATAAAAACGTATTCTGTTCGTCACGATATGATGAATCGAGTGACTGGGTTTATTCGTCGAGAGGCCGAAGAGAAACGACAATCCTATGTGATTTGTCCTCTTATTGAGGAATCGGAAAAGCTGGATGTGCAGAATGCAATAGACGTTCATCTACAGCTTCAACAATTATTAGGATCAACTATTCATGTTGGATTACTTCATGGCCGAATGTCGGCAATAGAGAAGGAGAGCATCATGCTTGCCTATTCTACAGGCGAGCTAGACGTTCTTGTATCCACAACGGTAATCGAGGTTGGCGTTGATGTTCCTAACGCTACCGTGATGGTCATCTATGATGCGGATCGATTTGGCCTTTCGCAGCTTCATCAGCTACGTGGACGTGTCGGCAGGGGGATTCATCAATCCTACTGTATTCTGGTAGCTGACCCCAAATCCGAAACTGCTGAAGAAAGACTCAATGTCATGACGGAGACGAATGACGGCTTTGAAATTTCCAGACGTGATTTAGAGCTTCGCGGACCTGGAGACTTCTTCGGTACCAAACAGAGTGGAATGCCTGACTTCAAAGTGGCGAATATACTTACTGATTTCCATGTGTTAGAAACCGCTCGTGATGATGTGGCAGCTTTATTAAATCAACCTGATTTCTGGACCGGACAACAATACTCCGGCTTATTATCTTATCTGCAAAGAGAGCAAGTGTTAAATAACGAGAGTTTGGATTAAATTAAAAGACACATTAGGTCAATCCATATCATAGGCTAATAATGATGATAAAACGGAGGTGACCTAAGTGGCATATCAGAAGTATGGAATATCGCAAGAATTCGTACACCGAATTAAGCTTAAGATGAAGAATCCTGTGATCAAAGATCGCGTCAAAATGGTGCTAGATGACGTTACGAAGCAAGATTTACAGGACCGTACTCGTGTGAGTAAACTAGCAAGCCAGACCGCTAAGGTATTGGATGAGAAGCTCAGCGAGCAACAGATGAGTAATATTATCCAATTTATTCTTGATCAGAAAATCGATCCCAAGAATACATTTCACTTAATCAAGCTTTGGGGGATGTTCCGGTAAAAGCCAGCTATTCTTATCTTTTGCTCTTACCATTAGCGGATTTCCTTCTCATCATAAGCAGCAGAGCGGATCGATAACGTTGTAAGATTAACATTATTAGGAAATATCCAAGTGTTGTAAATAAAATACTGTTTATTATAGAACCGACAAGAAACTCAATACCCAATTGATTCCAGTTGTTAATATTATCAACTGTATCTAAATACTCAACGTTTATTTCGTCTTGGGTAATATCATTTATCATGCCAGTTTTATCATGTTTTAATTTCAAATTCCCCCATATTCCGCCCACCTTAAAGTTCATAAAGAACAACACTGGCCATAAAATTGATCCGAGGCCTGCAGAGATTATCGATGCTAGGATGTTACCTCGAATCAATTTTGTGATACCAATGGATAAAGCGGCACCCGCTCCAAATGTGGGAAACCAACAAGGAAAAAAACCTGTTACAAAGCCAAGAGCGACCTGATGTGCTCCCTTCTTGATACGCAAAAGTTGGAATAAATTATATTTAACCGCACGTTTTAATTTTCTTAATAAATTCACCATTACTCATGTTAACAAATACTAAGTTAATATGCTAATCAAAATAAGCAAAACTACCGAAGTAAAGGTTTATTAGGTAAATAATGCGAAGCCTTGATGAATCTAACAGTGCGTGTAGCTGCACGCATTACAATTGAGTGGGTTTCTGCCCGCTGATCTGCCAAATAACGAACGCCATCCAAGAATGCCCCGGGAGTAATGCCTGTAGCTGCGAAGATTACATCACCCGTGCCTACAAGATCATCCATGTTCAGGATGCGAAGTGGATTAGTCAATCCCATGTCTAAGCATCGTTCAACATCAGCTTGGCCAGAAGGCAGGAGACGACCTTGAAACTCTCCTCCTAAGCAACGTAAAGCTGCAGCTGCGAGTACACCTTCTGGGGCTCCTCCAGATCCAACATAAAGGTCTATACCCGTTTCGGGGATTGCTGGCGCTATGGCCCCTGCCACGTCGTTTGCTATCAGGAATTTTATCCGCACACCGACACGACGTAATATCTTCACTTGTTCCTCATGTCTGTCTCGATCTAGGATCATAACTGTTAGATCAGATATATTCTTATGTAATATTCGTGCTGTTTTCTCAAGTGTGTGTTCGAGAGGATCATCTAGATTAAGCTGTCCAACCAACAGGGGTCCTCCGGCTAGCTTCTCCATATACATATCTGGAGCATGCAATAGACTGCCTTTATCGGCAACGGCTACTACAGCCATAGCGTTATCTAATCCTTTGGCAACCAATTCAGTACCCTCTAATGGATCTACCGCAACGTCAACCTCACGACCCAGCATGCTACCAACTTGTTCTCCAATGTAGAGCATTGGGGCTTCGTCCATTTCGCCTTCTCCAATGACAACCGTTCCGCGAATCGATACGGTATCGAACATAGCCCGCATGGCCGCTACGGCTGCCCCGTCTGCGCTATTCTTGTCTCCACGACCCATCCAGGGTGCCGAGGCGAGTGCAGCTAACTCAGTTACTCTGACAATCTCAAGGGCTAATTCTCTCTCCATAGTGAAATCTCCTTATATTTATTATGACGTTATATATAATATATAGTATGTACTATTTATATTACAACATAAAGTTGATAGGCTCATTTATTTGCCTTACAATAACGATAATAAGGAGGGGTTTCATTGTTTGTAGAAATCAAATCACGATTACAGGATGTTGAAATAAGTGAGCTACTCGATTATGCAGTTTTTGCTGAAGAGGACAAGCTCTCACGTACTATCGAACAATATCAATCGAACAGCAAACTCGAGATTTATGGTTATGAAGCTGAGGGAGAAATAATAGGGATCCTAGGTATGGAGGTGTTAGAGAAGTCAATTCTTCATATTCTCCATCTTTCTATACACCCCGATTACCGCGGCTTAGGTTACGGAAGAGGAGTCTTAATGGAAATGATTGAATGGAAGAAACCGGTACAACTAATAGCTGAAACCGATGAGGAATCCGTAGATTTCTATAGGAATATAGGCTTTACTATTGTAAGCCTTGGCGAACTATACCCGGGTGTTGAGAGGTTTCATTGTGTATATCATACAAATGACGTCTAAGAGGTCGAATCTAGTAATTGATTGCACGGTTATTATGATAAATTCTGAGCGATATAAAGCTGATATTGTTGAAATAACTGGACTTCTCCAGTTATTTTTTTATTTACAGTTAAAAGTATGAACTATACCTGTATTAATCCCGTTATTTTGATTTAATCGTCTTGGGGCCGTTCGATTATTCCGAATGGTTTTTTTAATATGATCAAAACTTTTAACATTTCACAAGTGACCTTCCCTTAATAAAATCTCAACACCCCGCTAACGTGCCTCTTACAATCGTGTTGTACAGTTGCAATAGGCTGAGTTTTGTAGATCAGTCCATTAATAACAACGATAAGGACGAGAGGAGCACTATTGATGAAGAAGGTATGGGGTTTGCTTGTAGTTATTACGCTTGTTGCAGTGGTTATCTCGGGGTGTTCAACTCTAGGAGCAGAGAGCCAGACACTAACGATGGCTTGGCTACCGAATGAGTCTGGGGAAGACATCAAAAGCGCGCGTGATGTGATTGGTAAGGTCATTGAAGACGCTACAGGCAAAAAGGTTGAACATGTAACAACTACCGATTACATTATCGCTATTGAATCTATTGCTAATGGCAATGCGGATCTAGCATTCTTGGGACCTCAAAGCTACATCGAGGCAAACAACAAGAATGACAAGGTTCAAGCGATGGTTGTTCCTACTGGCAAATCTGGCACTCTAGATGATGCTGTGTATCATAGCTGGTTAGCTGTGAAAAAAGGAAATGAAGACATGTATAAAGACGGTGAAATCTTCAAGATCGACAGTATTGCCGGTAAGAAATTTTCCTTCGTGTCGAATAGCTCAACCTCCGGTTTTAAGGTACCTTCAGCTGGTATCGTCACTTATTTTGGGAAGATGGATGCACATAAGGGTCTAGAGGCGGAGGATTTACTTGAAGGTGGCTCTAGTAATTTCTTCTCAGAAGTCATGTATGGTGGTTCACATCAAGGTTCTGCTGTTAATTTAATAACAGGTAAGGCCGAGGTGGCTGCTTTCTGTGATACATGTGTCAATAATTATGTTGAACTTATTGAAGGCGAAGCGAATACGCCCGGAGCCGTTTATAAGGTTAAAGCGGATGCTGCTGAGCCATTCAATACGGTTGTTGGTGAAGAGTTTGTATTGATCTCCGTTACACCAGTATTAAACTCGCCATTCGTTGTTAATAAGGAAAAGGTTGACGATGAGACAGTGAAACAAATTGTTGATGCTCTTACTTCTGAAGAAACAGCGAATAACGGCAGTATCTTTATCATCAAAGATTCGGGTATTACTGGGTTATTCTCGAAGACAGGTGATGAAAGATTCTTAGCTGTTGAAGATAAGTGGTTTGATCCGATCCGCGCATTATCAAAGTAAGATATCCTTCCATTGAAAAGGGGAATTAACAATGACAACGTTATTAGAATTAAAGCATGTGTCCAAGCAATATGGCCGAGATGCACTGGCGTTATCAGATGTTAATTTCTCCGTAAAGGAAGGGGAGTTTGTATCCGTAATTGGTCCATCGGGGGCGGGGAAATCGACTCTCCTTCGATGTATGAATCGAATGATTGATGCAAGCAGCGGAGAAGTTAATTTTGATGGTGTTCAAGTTATGGATTTGAACAAGGCGCAATTAAGAAAGCTCAGAACTCGAATTGGAATGATTTTTCAGCATTACAATTTAGTCAATCGATTAAGTGTAATAGAGAATGTGTTACACGGAAGATTAGGGTACAAATCTACGTTAATGGGCTCCTTGGGCTGGTACAGTGCCGAAGAGAAGGAGCAAGCGATGAAAATTCTTGGATTATTAGGTCTTCATGAGCATGTATATAAAAGATGTGATCAATTAAGCGGTGGTCAGAAGCAGCGTGTAGGTATTGCCAGGGCATTAGTACAGGACCCGAAGATGCTGCTTTGTGATGAGCCCATTGCTTCTCTTGACCCGAATGCAGCGAAAGTGATTATGGATTATCTGAAGAATATTTCGACTTCAATGGGAATTACCGTTGTTGTTAACTTACATCAAGTTGATGTTGCCCTGAAGTATTCCGATCGAATTATCGGTGTGAACAAAGGTCGAATTATCTATGATGGTTCACCAAAGCATATTACGAACGATCAAATTTATGAAATTTATGGCTCTGAGGCTGGGGACCTAATTATGGATGTGGGTGGTCGACATGTCGGTTGATTTTTTTGCGAGAAAAAGAATTCAATCCACGCTTATCTTCCTTATCGTTCTAGCTCTGACCTTTCTATTTATTGTGATAACCAAATATGATGTTATTAAGGGTTTCACTTCCTTCCCTAAAGCCTTGGAATGGGCTGCTACTAATTTCTATCCAGATGCGAAATCGTTGGAGAAGCTTCCAACGATTATATCTAAATTAATCGAAACCGTCCTTATTTCCATTGCAGCTACTACGGTAGCAGCAATCTGTGCAGGTATATTTGCTGTCCTAGGCTCCAACACTACTCGGGTAAATTGGTTCATGGGTGTACTCTGCAGAGGCACAGCTACGATTTTTCGTAATATTGACGTTGCCGCTTGGGCTTTGATCCTGTTGTTCTCGTTTGGTCAGAGTGCATTAACGGGTTATTTTGCCTTGTTCTTCGTGAGCTTCGGATTTTTGACACGAGCTTTTATGGAAACTATAGATGAATCAAGCACTAGCTCCGTTGAAGCATTAAGAGCAGCGGGAGCGGGGTATTGTGCTATCGTGTTTCAATCTGTTATACCCTCCTGTATTGCTCAGATGATTAGCTGGATCCTGTTTGTAGTCGAAACGAATATTAGGAGTGCGACATTAATAGGTATTCTTACAGGAACTGGTATTGGATTTGCTTTTGATCTCTATTACAAGAGTTTAAATTATCATGCGGCAAGCCTAGTGGTTATTGCCATTGTGGTTGCCATATTCACGATTGAAACGATCTCAAATTACATTAGAAGGGTGATTCTGTAATGGGATTAAGTAAATCGCTGTATACGAATTCATCAAAACCCGTGTTCCCTTACCAGAAAGGGCCAAGTGCACCTGTAATAGCTAAGCCATTTAATAAGGCAGCTTTTGTTATTAAGGTTACATTGATTTCTCTTGTTCTACTCACTATATATGGCTTTATTACTTTTGATTACAAAGGTGTAAATGTGATAGATGGTATTTACGCCACGCTGCAAAACTTTAAAGCTATGCTGTTCGAGCCCCATTTTAAGCATCTTACATTCGCAGAAGCTTTATATCAGGTTATGGTGACCGTTGGATTAGCTTTTTTGACTACAATTTTCGGTGCAACTATGGCCTTATTCCTAGGGTTATTCGCAGCTCAGAATCTTTCGAGTAGAAGGGCTTCTAATCTTATCAAGAGCCTGGCTGCCTTCGTAAGAGCGGTCCCCACTGTGTTATGGGTTCTTATCTTTGCGGTAGCTGCTGGATTAGGTAGTGTTGCTGCAGTTGTTGGGATGACCTTTCACTCCGTGAGCTATTTGATCAAAGCCTATTCGGAATCGTTCGAAGAGCTGGATAAAGGTGTAATTGAAGCGTTAAAAGGGAGCGGTGCGAATTGGTGGCAAATTGCCTTTCAGGCGGTTATTCCATCCTCGTTAGGTTCAATTCTATCATGGACATTCTTTCGCTTTGAGATCAACTTTGGCGTTGCTGTAGCAATGGGAGCTGCCGCAGGAGCTGGGGGTATTGGATTTGATATGTTCATGGCTAGCTCATTCTACTTAGATCTGAGAGAAATTGGTTCTATTACTTATATCGTACTGGTATTCGCCATATTGCTAGAAGTATTTGCAACGAGGATGAGAAATAAATTAAAGAAAAGCTAATCATTGATCAGGTCTTTAGCTTCATAAAATCTTCATATGTACTTAACGTTGCGATGACCATGTGAACTTGTCGACAAGTTACATTGATGGTGTAGCAGAATACGAAGTGTATGGGAGGATGTTATGAGATTGAAGGAGGATGTAGAGCTAGACGGCCAAAGAGTGACAGAGCACTTGATGAATCTGATCAGGAATGAGCAGCTTCATGCTGGACAGAAGCTTCCTTCTGAGATGGTGCTGAGTCGAATGTTTGGGCTTAATCGTTACGCTGTCAGACAAGCCATTGCTAAATTAACCAATCTAGGTTGGGTTACCCCTGTACAAGGAAAGGGCTGCTTTGTGAACGAGCGCACCATTGCAGTCCCTTATGTGATCTCCGCGAACACTCGATTTACAGATAATATGAATCAGATGGGTAAACAACACAGCAGCCATTTAATTGATTGGTGCAAGGATGTACCGACTGATGACGAGAGGTCTGAGTTGGGTTTAAGTCGGGGTGCACTCGTCTATCGTTTAGAAATTGTTCGTTTTGTCGAACATGCACCTCTATCTATTACAACCTCAGCTCTCCCAGTTTCTATGGTTCCTAATATGGAAGATCATCTCGAGACATTTCATACGCTTTATGGGATTCTCGAAGAATACTATCACTTCATACCCGTCCGTCAGAAATCCACCATCCAAGCTACATTCCCACGAATGCAAGAAGCAGACTACCTTGATATGCCTAAGGATGTGCCTATCTTAAGAATGGAGAATATCTCTATTCACCCGGATGGAAGGCCAGCAGAATATGGAATTACCCGGATGCGGGGAGATCGAAACCAATGCATTATTCATTACGGAAAGGGGCGATTAGGATGAAGATGGAAGATAGAACTACAATCTTAATACAGATATCAATAGAAGAGCTACAGCCTTGGATTGATCGAGTGAAACAAACCACTAGTGTCCATATCATTAAACACCCTAAGCTAGGCTTGGTCATGATGCGAGCTATGGAATCGGTCCATAATGATGTGTTCAATGTAGGAGAAGTACTCGTATCCGAATGCTCCGTCAGCGTAGATGGTCAGCTTGGATATGGTATTGTGATGAGTCAGAACTCCAGCAAAGCGGAGGCTATGGCCATTCTGGATGCTGTTAGTAGGATTCAGGAGGGGGAATGGAGCTTATTCTACCAAGAATTCGATGAATGGTTAGTTCTGAAGCAGCATGAATTAAGGAAAGAAAGCTTATTGCACTTCCAGTTGATTGAGCGTACTCGTGTTGATTTTGAATTAATGGACCAAGAGGAGGAGCATTAATATGGTGGTTGCATCGGAAGAAACGATATATACACAGGAAACTTTCCGAACTCTATTGGACTGTATGGCGCATCCCGGTACTGTTGCACAGATAGAACCAGCGTTGCTTGCAGTACCCACGATGACCTCTCCCTATGTGATGGGTATAGCTTTAATGTTATTAGATCAGGAGGTTTCCTTCTGTATGGACGGTATAGAAGATGAAGAGGCTGTAAGGCAGATCCGTATCTACACCATGGCTAGGAATAAAAATAAGAGTATGTGTGATTACTTATTCACAGAAGGTAGTCAGCTTGAGTCGTTAGAAGGAATGAAGACAGGTACACTTCAATTCCCTGATCTAGGGGCTACGATTATATGTAAAGTCAACCGCTTATCAAATGAATCTATGCTTTCCGAGAAAAGAAGATCAATTATTCGTTTTCAGTTAACTGGACCTGGGATTAAACAAGAAACCATTCTATATGTGGATGAGTTAAATTCTAGTGCTGTCGCACAATGGAAGGAGCACAACAGCGAGTTCCCGCTAGGAATCGATTGGATATTCGTAGACGAATCAGGACACGTTTGTTGTGTGCCTCGAAGCTCTGAGTGGACATGGGAGGTAATATAGATGGCTTATGTAGCAGTAAAGGGAGGTAAGCATGCTATTCAGGAAGCGGAGCAGCTCCTCAACTTCTATCGCTTAATGGGTGGTGCTGTGCCTATCGAGGTTAGACAAATCCGCGAGCAAATGCGACTAGCTGTTGATAAGGTCATGGGGGAAGGGTCGTTATATGATCCTGATCTGTCTGCATTAGCTTTGAAGCAAGCTGAGGGCGATGCGATAGAAGCTTCATTCCTAATCCGTGCATTTCGTTCTACACTGCCACGGAATCACTATTCATTGCCCGTTGATTCAACGAAGATGGAAATTATTCGACGAATATCTGCCTCCTTCAAGGATATTCCTGGAGGACAATTCCTAGGACCAACACGTGATTATACGAAGCGTATGTTGAATTTTGACCTCATCGAAGAAAGTGAGAAGAATGCTCAAGACTTTGTTGCAACGCATCTGATTGCTGATCGAGTGGATGACAGACCACTGGATACTCGTGCCGTACCGACGTTCAGCAAAATTGTAGATTTGCTCCGCAAGGAGGGTCTTGTCGAGAATAGAGCTTCCTCGAGGTCTAGAGAGGAGCTGGCTAATCTTAGTAATGAGTCATTACCACCAATAGATGATATTACAAGAGAGTCCATTGTATTCCCTGCATCCCGATCAATGAGATTACAGACCTTGGCTCGCGGTGAGACAGGAGCTATGATGGCTCTTGCTTATTCAAGTAATCGCGGTTATGGGCACATCCATCCTACACTTGGAGAGTTAAGAGTCGGTTATGTAACAGTACGTGTTCCTCATCCCCTAAATGAGGGAGAGAGCATCGCTATAGGTAAAGTGATGGTGACGGAGGCCGATATATTAGCTCGAATGGATGAGACCGCTGAGCAGAAGGAGCCCAAATTCTCGATTGGGTATGGTCTATGCTTCGGTCATAACGAGATTAAGGCGATTTCGATGGGAACGTTGGATCGAACAATGGAGGCGGACAATCCACAAGCACCTGCAGAGGATGATGAGTTTGTGCTCTACCATATCGATGGTATTGAGGCATCCGGTTTTGTCTCTCATTGGAAGCTGCCTCATTATGTGGATTTTCAAGCAGAGCTCAATCGTGTGAGATCTATTCAGAATCGGGATCAGCTTGAGGCTGATGAATCAGGGGGGACCACGAATGAATGACTATAACTTCGGATTTCTAGATGAGAACACCAAGAAGGAAATTCGCCGCAAAATATTAAAGGCTGTTGCCATTCCAGGCTACCAAGTGCCGTTCGGATCACGTGAAATGCCCATTGCCCGAGGCTGGGGAACGGGGGGGTTACAGATTACCTTGTCTATCGCTGGTAGTCAGGATATCGTCAAGGTTATTGATCAAGGCTGTGACGATAGTGTTAATGCTTGTAACCTACGTGATCTCATTGTCTCCACTACAGGAGTAAAGACAACTACGGATACGTTAAAGGCGGATATTATTCAAACTCGACACCGTATTCCTGAGGAGAGGATGGACGCTGAGCAAATCCTAGTGTTCCAGGTGCCCTACCCTGAATCATTACGTTGGGTAGAGCCTAGCGAACGAGAAACTAGACGGATGCATGGGGACCGAGATTATAGCAAAATGTGGGTGTTTCTCTATGAGGATATCGTCCACTGGGGTGAGATTACCATATCCCACCGATATCCGGTTATGGTCAATGGGAGATATATAATGGACCCATCTCCAATTCCGCGATTTGATGTTCCCAAGCTTCATCAAGCAGAAACCTTATTCTTATTCGGAGCCGGACGGGAAAAACGTATATATGCGATTCCACCATATACGGATGTGATTCCATTACAATTTGACGATTATCCGTTCCATGTTGAGGATTTCTCTGGACTATCCTGCAAATTCTGTGGAAGCACGGATACGTATCTGAATGAAGTATTCGATCAGAGAACGGGTGAACGCAGCCACAGCTGTTCGGATACGAGCTATTGCATGAAGAAAGCTAGCTCCAACAAGAAAGGAGATCTTAAGAATGAGCCTGTTACAGCAACAGTTGTACAATCCGAGTAGTCCTCTTCTTCAAGTGCGTGAGCTAGAGCGAATATATGGCCGTCCCTGCGGAGAATGCCTTGAATGGACGGGTCCACAATACGAGCGGAATATATGTCCACGTTGTCACTCTATTGTAGCGTGTGGACACATCAGCTTCGATGTATTCCCCGGAGAAATCCTTGGGATTGTAGGCGAGAGCGGATCGGGTAAGAGCACATTAATTAAATCCTTATATTTCGATGAGACCCCTACGGCAGGAACGATTCAACTAAGCTGCTATGAGGACGGTAATACCGATTTGTTAAACATCAGCAGCCAGAAAAAACGATGGGTGCGTAATCACTTGATGGGGATGGTTTATCAGCATGCACATCAGGGGTTAAGGCTTGATTTCTCCTGTGGTGGCAACATCGCAGAGAAGCTGCTTACAGCTGATCATTATCATGTTGGCAGAATTCGTGAGCGGGCAAGTGATTTATTATTACGCACTGAAATTCCTCTGGATCGAATGGATGACCTACCTAAGCACTTCAGCGGGGGTATGCAGCAGAGAGTGCAAATCTCTAAAGCTATGGCCAATAATCCTCCCTTATTACTACTAGATGAAGTAACTACAGGACTAGATGTATCAGTTCAGGCACGTGTGCTGGATTTAATTCGTCAAATTCAGCGTGAATTAGGTGTAACAATGGTTGTGGTTTCACATGACTTTGCGATTATTCGGATGCTGACAACTCGAACCATGGTTATGAAGAATGGACGAATTGTCGAGAAGGGTTTAACTGATCAGATATTGGAGGATCCTCAGCATGAGTATTCCCAGCTGCTGATCAACTCTATGATTTAGGAGGAGAGATGGGATATGCAACCACTATTGAGAATAAGAAACTTAAGCAAGACCTTTACGTTACATCAATTAAATAGTAAGAAAATTGTCGGATGTACCTCAATTGATCTTACGTTAAACCCTGGGCACTTTATTGGAATAACGGGGAAAAGTGGGGCTGGTAAATCTACCATTCTCAAGTGCATTTATCGGACGTATATACCGAGTGAAGGAACCATGCGGTTCAATTCTAGTCAATATGGAATGATCGATCTAGCTCAAGCGAGTGAACAGCAGATCGTGGATATTCGTCGCAAGGAAATCGGTTATGTCTCACAGTTTCTCAAGGTTCTTCCTCGTGTATCCGCATTAAGGGTCGTACAAGAAGCATTGATTGAGATGGGGAATACAGAAGAGGAGGCAGAGAAGAGTGCGAGAGTCATGCTGGCATTCTTCCAGCTCCCTGAGAAGCTCTGGGATGCTTATCCGAATACCTTCAGCGGTGGTGAGAAGTTAAGATTGAATTTGGCCAGAGCGATGATTAAGCAACCCAAATTATTATTGTTAGATGAGCCGACTGCATCATTGGATAATCAATCCAAGGAATTTGTAAAGGACATGATGATTAAGCTGAAGAAGAGCGGAACGAGTATGGTTGGTATATTCCATGATCTTGATTTCATGGAGCAGGTTGTGGACCTAGAATATGCCATGAGTGAAGGGCAATTGAATGGGGGCCTTGCTGTATGAAGCAGAATGGGATTAGACGAATCATTGGAGGAACGGTTGTCCTGTCGGATCAGGTCGTAGTAGCAGATGTTGTTATTGTGAATGGTCTGATTCAAGGAATATATCCGAATGGTGATGTACCTATCGAGTTTCTAAGCGCAGATGTTGAGCTTATCGATGCACAGCAATTGTACGTGATGCCCGGAATGATTGATATGCATAGTGATGCCATCGAGAGAGAGATACAGCCGCGCCCGAATACATCCTTTCCTTTAAGCATGTCCTTCTATGAGCTAGAGAAGAAATTAGCCGTTAGTGGGATTACAACGATTTATCATTCTGTCTCGCTCGCAGATGGAGTTGGTGTCCGAGATAATGAGAAGGTATTGGAAATCGTTGATAGCATTCGCATGCATCAAAATCGTAGAACGATGATACGTCATAAAGTACATTTGCGTTATGAATTGACTAATTTACGAGGGCTGGATAGTCTGAAGCAGCTTGTCCGTGAGAAGAGAATAGATTTACTATCCTATATGGACCATACGCCTGGACAGGGACAATTCCATGCGCCGGGAGCTTATGAAGAATATATGATGAAGGCCCATGGATATTCAGGGCAGGATGCTGTTGAGATGATTGAACAGATCAAACAATGGCAGAAGCAAGTGAATTGGCCGGAATTGAAGCTCATTGCTGCGGAGGCTGTTCAGAACGGGATTAGTGTAGCCTCCCATGATGATGATTCCATTGAGAAAATTGACCAGCATCGAGAGTATCATATATCGATCAGCGAGTTTCCGATACATTTGGAAGCAGCAGAATATGCTAGAAAACAGGGTTTATTCGTATGTGTCGGCTCTCCTAACGTTGTTCGTGGACATTCCCATAGCAACAATATGAAGGCCATTGATGCTATACGCGCAGGAGCTGTGGATATTCTATGCTCCGATTATATGCCAACCTCTATGCTGCCAGCGGTGATGAAGCTACTGAGCCATGGCATTCCGATGTGTGATGCTGTGAACATGGTTTCCCTAGAACCCGCTCGTGCACTCGGCATAGCACAAGAGGTTGGGTCCATTACTGTAGGCAAACAAGCAGATCTAATCCTTGTTGAAGTATATGATGATTATCCTATCGTACGGAATACCATTGTAAGTGGGAATATGGTTTATCAGAGCGGCTTTTATCAGAATCAGTTGATTGAGGAGCCTGCTCATGCTTATACGTGAAGCTCGGATTGATTTGCATTGTCATACTAGGATTTCGGATAATTCGTTGGGAATTAGAGAGGTTATTGAGCTTGCGAGCCGGCAAGGGGTTACTCATTTAGCAATCACGGATCATGACACAACTAAAGGTCTAATGGAAGCCATGCGAATAGGGGGAGAATTAGGCGTAGAGATCATCCCCGGAATTGAAATCTCTGGCTATGATTATGAGCGGGGCAAGAGAGCGCATTTCCTCGGTCTTTATGTAGAACCTGGGCATTCAGCTCTGGATGCTATATGCGGACCAATGATTGAACAAAGGCATAATGCCTCCTACCGAATGGTTCATCAATTAATAGAGGCTGGATATAGGATCACCTGGAAGAGAGTTGAGGAAATAGCCGCAGGTGGTTCAGGTGTGTACAAACAACATATCATGCAAGCATTAATAGAAAAGGACTACTGCAATGAATTTTATGGGGACTTATATAAGAAACTTTTTGCTCGAGCAGGAAAAGGTAAGGTAGCTGGTCTAGCTTATGTCCCCCTAAATTATATTAATGCCTCAGACGCAATTAACGCGATCCATTCTGCGGGTGGAATAGCTGTCCTCGCCCATCCGGGACAATTCAATAATTATGCTGCTATACCGGAGTGGGCGGACAAGGGGCTGGATGGCATTGAAGCTTGGCATCCACTTCATAATGAGCTAGATGTGATTAAAGCCAAGGAGCTAGCTGATGAATTCGGTCTGCTTCTAACAGGTGGTTCTGATTTTCATGGTGAGTATGGAGACCCCATTCATGTACCAGGATATATTCATATCGAAGCCAGTTATCTTGATGCCATTATAAAGTGTAAATTTGAGAAGCTCGCATAATAATATGGAGAATGTAACGATTATAGACTGTCGTGATCATTACGGTGGTCTATTTGGTTATGGATATGTTTGTATACGCACGAACTTTCACCTATACTATTGATAATGTAAATTGTCAAAAATTGCGAATGAAATGAGTGGTTCTAACCTTGTCCAAATATCAATTAATCGCAACAACTCCTATGGGACTTGAAGCTGTGCTTGCTCGTGAACTGAAAAATTTAGGTTATGTAGATCAGGTAGTCGAGAATGGACGTGTAACCTTCTATGGTGATGAGAAGGATATATGTATAACGAACATATGGCTACGTACTGCAGGTCGAATATTAGTAAAGCTTGGAGAATTTGAAGCTCGCACCTTTGACGACCTCTTCGAAGGAACGAAGGCTCTGCCATGGACACAATGGATTCCCCAGCTCGGTGAGTTTCCGGTTGATGGCAGATCCCATAAATCGATGCTGTCTAGTGTTCCTGCGTGTCAAGGTATTGTGAAGAAAGCCATAGTTGAGAAAATGAAGCAGCGTTACAACACCGAATGGTTTCCAGAATCAGGACCACGATATGTGGTTGAGGTAACACTGCTTAATGATATTGCAACATTAACGCTTGATACCACCGGAGCGGGATTACATAAACGTGGATACCGCAAGGTTGCAACTGAAGCACCGCTTCGTGAATCGTTAGCGGCAGCTATGATCCTGCTAAGTCGATGGCAACCCGAACGTCCACTTTACGATCCGTTCTGCGGATCGGGGACAATCCCAATTGAAGCGGCCATGATTGGTTGGAATGTTGCACCAGGACTTAAGCGTAGCTTTAATGCAGAAGGATGGACGAACCTACCTGCTGAGATGTGGGAGGAAGCACGGGAGGAAGCCTATGATCTGATCAAGGATGATGTGCCTCTCAACATCGTCGGCTCAGATATTGATCAGGAGGCGGTTGATATTGCCTTGACCGCAGCTAAGAATGCTGGATTCAGCAAAGATCTCAAGCTAGAGCTCTCTCCCGTATCGGATATTAGTCCTCAAGGTGAATATGGGTGTATTATTACCAATCCACCGTATGGGGAGAGAATCGGAAGCTACGAAGAGGTGGAGCGTGTAAGCCGCCAGCTAGGTAAGGTAGCCAAACGGTTGAGAAACTGGTCTCACTTCATTATTAGTCCTAACAAGAACTTCGAAACCTTATTCGAACGTCGTGCAGACAAAAAGCGTAAACTGTTCAATGGACAAATTGAGTGTACGTTTTATCAGTATTTTGGTCCGTTACCTCCTAGGTAAGCCGACTCGTTAACTGATAAATACAATAGCAACCTTTGAGTTCAAGATGATATGACCTAGGGGTGGAACTCACCACTAGGTTATTCGTTTTATTTTACAGAGTACGCAATTAAATTTACTGATTTTTATTTGATCGCTTTTCAAATAAATGGTAAGTTGAATAAGGGGTGTTCATCGTGTTCTCATGGTTATTCAACAAGGGAAAGTGTGCGATATGTGGTAAGAAGGTCATTCAGCCGAGAAATTACTATAATGAAGCTGGAAAACCAATTAAGGTTTGTGCAATGTGTGTGGAGTATGCGGAAAGAAGAGCATTTCGCAAAAGATAGTTCTAGTGAAAGGTATTTGCTGGGAAAAGGGGAACGCTCCATGAGAATTGAAGATGTATTTCATAACATGCCCACTTTAGAAACCAATCGGTTAATTCTAAGGAAGATGACCTTGGAGGATCAGCATGACTTATACGAATATGCTTCTGATCCTGAAGTGACTAAGCATACGATTTGGGATTACCATAGGACGATTGAGAACTCTATAGTTTATCTTCAGTTAATCCTGGAGCAATATAATAATCAACAAGTAAGTAATTGGGCGATTGTGCTCAAGTCTAATAAGAAGATGATTGGAACCTGTGGTTTTGTCTATTGGGCTCCTGATCATCATCGTGCCGAGATAGGTTATGCACTATCCCGTAAGTATTGGAATAAGGGATTAATGTCCGAGGCCATTGAGGAGTTAATAACTTTTGGGTTTGCTCAGATGGATTTAAATCGTATAGAGGCCAGGTGTAATACAGGGAATATTGGCTCGGAGCGCATTATGCAGAAGAATGGGATGACCTTCGAAGGCATTATACGCGAACAATTACTGATTAAAGGTCACTTTGAAGATATTAAGCTATATGCCATCCTCAAGAGAGAGTTTAAACAAGCACTAAGCCGAGGTAACTAGAAAAGGAGGATGACGATGTTCGATAAAACTGCATCCTATTACGATTTAATCTACAGCTCAAAAAATTATCTGAAGGAAGCTAACGGGATTCGAGATTATCTAGTAAGAATATATCCACAAGCGAAAGATATCCTTGATGTTGCTTGTGGGACCGGCATGCATGCCCAATATTTAAGTGAGCAGTATCAAGTAGATGGTATTGATTATAACGCGAATTTTATCGAGATCGCCTCAGCAAGAAATCCTAATGGACAATTTTATTGTAGGGATATGATGAAGCTCGATTTACAGAAGCAATACGATGTGGTTATGTGTCTATTCAGTGCAATCGCTTATGTGAAGACATTCGATGGTCTTGTTGATACGCTAGGGCAGCTGCACAAGCATATTAAAGTGAATGGGTATTTACTTGTGGAGCCATGGTTCGCACCGGATACATGGGAATCTGAGCGTTATGATATGCTGACTGTAGAGGATGAAACTCATAAAATTTGCAGGATGTCTCATTCAACTAGAGAAGGCCTTGTATCTATCCTCAATTTTCAATATCTTGTAAGCACTCGACAGGGCATTGAGCATTATAAGGAGCGACATGAGTTAGGGTTGTTCAGCAAGAATAATATGCTTCAAGCCTTTGAAATGGCGGGATTTACCTGCGAATATGACCAAGAAGGAATTAGTGGTAGGGGTATGTACATAGCCAAAATTAGAGAGGGATGAGCTCGATTAGACCCATTCGGAATTCTGCTAGAGCGATAATTATGAACCAGAACCAAGTTTTACTTACTAAGAATATGGATGAATTTGGTGAATTTTATATGTTTCCTGGAGGAGGGCAAGATAAAGGAGAGCCCTTATCCGATACGGTCATTCGCGAGTGCAACGAAGAGGTAGGCCTTCAGGTAGTCCCTGGAGATATGGTATGTATTAGAGAGTACATAGGTAATAATCATGAATTTGCTGAATGGGACCATGATTTCCATCAGGTAGAATTTTATTTCAAGTGTAAACCGATTATAGAGGAAGCTCAGTTGATCATGAACTGCGTTCCAACTAATCCTGATAATGATCAGATTGGAGTAGAATGGATGGACCTCAGTCAATTAAAGAGTATTCGAATATACCCCAAAACTCTTGCTCATATGTTTAGTGATTATGGAATCGACGGATTACCTTCATTCTATGTTGGAGACGTAAACTAACACTTACTCTAGGAGGCTTTGTACATATGATTAAAGCTATTATTTTCGATTTCGATGGACTTATCTTAGATACAGAGACACCATGGTTTCATGCCTATCGTGAAATGTTCGAAGAGCTAGGGGCTCAGCTTCCATTAGATGAATGGGCTAAGGGGATTGGTACAGACTATAATCACTTTAATCCACTTGACTATCTTGAAGAACAAATTGGTCGGACAGTAGATCGAGCGCAATTTGGGCGTCAAGCTGGGGTGAAGCATGTTGCGTTGCTGCAAGCCATGACGGTTCGTCCAGGAGTAGTTAATTATTTGCAGGCTGCGCAGAGACTTGGTCTTCGAATCGGACTTGCATCAAGCTCTAGCCGAAGCTGGGTGGAGAAATATTTACAACAATATGAGCTATATGCTTACTTTGAAGTTATACGTACCAAGGAAGATGTTGTGAAGGTTAAGCCCGACCCAGAGCTCTACCTTCAAGCACTTGAGCATCTGGGTGTGAGGCATACGGAAGCTATTGTGTTCGAGGATTCGTTGAACGGATTACAGGCTGCTAAGGCTGCTGGCATCTATTGTGTGGTTGTGCCAAATACGGTGACAAGCCAGCTTAACTTCTCTAATCATGATTTACGTTTAGCCTCGATGGAGGAAATGCGTTTAGAGGATATCTTAATTAAGATAGGAGATGGACTATAATGACAGAATACGTTGAACGTTTGAAGCAACAAATCGACTTTCTTATGGAGATTGATAAATTAAAGCAGGTTTTTCGCCGAACAAAGCTAACGGATAATTCAAGATATGAGAATACTGCAGAGCATTCCTGGCACCTGGCCATGTTTGCCATGATGCTATGTGAGCATGCCAATGAAGCAGACTTGAATGTTATGCGAGTTGTACGTATGGTGCTCATCCATGACATCGTTGAGATCGATGCAGGAGATACATTCATCTATGATATGGTGGGGCAAGAGGACAAGGCAGAGCGTGAACAGGCTGCGGCATATCGAATTTTTGGATTATTACCTGAAGATCAGCAAGAGGAATTCCATCAGCTGTGGGAGGAATTCGAAGAACGTGAGACGTCAGAAGCCCTTTTCGCTGCTTCTCTGGATCGCCTTCACCCTTTGTTGCATAACTATTATACGGAGGGTGCTGCATGGAAGGAGCATGGTATAACCTCCCAGCAGGTCTTGGAGCGCAATGAACATATCGCCGAAGGATCTGAGATTTTGTGGGAATTTGCTCAAGAGCTGATCCGTTCTTCTGTGGCCAAAGGTTACTTGGCTCCATAAATTACGTTAATTGGCCGAGTACAAAGTTAGGAGTGAACCAATATCTATAAGGCGATCATTTTTGATTTTGATAATACGTTGATTGATTATAACCGTTGTGAGCAAGAGGCTTTAAGACGAACATTAATCACGCATCAGATTATAGACGAGCAAGAGCTTACTTGGAACGAGTTTCAAAAAATTTATGATCCTATCAATTGGTCATATTGGGATCAGAGGCATTCTTTAACGAGAGATGAGCTTACCTTATTCACATTCCGGGATGCACTTCAAGCATATCTGGGTGATCATCAGCTCGCGTCAATGCTGGCACAGTCTTACTGGGAGAGCTTCTGTAACCTCTGTTATTTCGAACCAGGTGCACACGAAATTCTGACTTATGTGAGTGGCTCATACCGAATAGGTATGATTACGAATGGATATGGCGATGCACAGCGGAGTAGATTACGAGCCTGCGGAATAGATGGTTTCTTCCATTCTCTGATCATATCTGATGAGGTTGGCGTGAATAAACCAGATCCTCTCATCTTTGAGATGGCGATAGAGGACCTTAAGGTACCACGGGAGCTGGTTCTATTCGTAGGGGACTCACTCAATGATGATTATCACGGCGCCAAGAATGCCCATATTGATTTCTGCTACTATAATCCTACTAGTAAGATCATTGATAAGGCATACACACCGATGTATCAAATTAATAAGCTCTCTGAACTACGTGATATTATTTGAATTCATGTGGGATATGTTAAGCGAAGCATTGATTATTCCTCTTTAACATCCACAACGATACTTGCGATCAGCTTTCCATTCATATAAGGCATCAATCTCCAGCGACCTGGTTCAGGGAGGGACATGGAGCTAGGCAGAGAGTTGTCAGCTCCATTCAGTGTCTGGGTCCAAATTTCATCCGCACTATAAACAGGAATGACCTGATTAGAGCCTTCTTTTATGGCGAGCACCTCGAAGTCTCCTGCAATATCCTCTAGTGGACCCCAGAAATGCCACATGTATTTATTATTCTTACCTGCGATAAAACCGGGATCAATAAAGCCAATTTGAAGCTTCTTTCCTCTCATTTGATAAATACCAGAGGTGAATAAGGGACTTACCTCCCAAGAGGGCTCATTCACAGTCAAAACCGCATCTCCATATTGAACACCATCTAATTCTATAATATGACGCCAGGAGCCGCCTAACGGAAGCTCGAAGAAAACGGTATGCCTACCTAAGCTCTCATAACCTGGACTAGGCTCTGTAATGAGAGTCGGATGCTGCAGGATAGTTTGAATGCCTGTTTCTTTATGAACAGCACGAATAGTAAGTGTCTTATCCTGGAAAAAGGTGAACGGGGAAGTGAAATGTATCATATAACCCTGTCTTATCCCAGCTTCTAGAGAAGGCTCTGGGAATATGGTAAACAGAACGCTACCATTCTCGGCATAACTATGACGAACAGCCCATTCCTGGTCTGTGTACGCATCGGGCTTAGCGATCGTAGTATCATTAGGCATCCGATTGGAAAAGCTCGGTATACCTACCAATAGGATAACGATGACCATAATTGAAAAAAGAACAATGGACAAATTAGATATACGTTTGGCCTTTGTTCGAAGTGCAGCTTTCTCCATAACAAGATTGTTAATTTCTTTAGTGAAGTGAGACCCGCTAAAAGGTGAGCTCTTCATGATTTCAGCCCATTCAGGTTTTTGTTCTTCCATCGTTTCATTCACCTCCATTGTTGCTTTCTAATAACGTGGTCATCTTCTTTCTAGCTCTGTGTAAACGAGATTTAACAGTACCCTCAGAAATCTGAAGCAGCTCGCCTATCTCTCTTGCGGTTAACTCATAATGGTAGTTCAATATGATGATCTCCCTAAATTTAAGGGGGAGCTTCATAACACATTTCCAAATATATTTGGTGTTCATCTGATCAAACATTACATCCTCGGCAGAGGAAGTTGATTCATTACGCCACACCTGATCGATTAAGGTAACCTTACGGATAAATGCTTGATTCATATATTTATAAGACTTATTCCTTGTTATGGTCAGTAGCCAGCTTCTGATTGTACAATCGCCACGAAAGCTGTAGAGCTTGTCGTATACAGCAAGAAAGGTCTCTTGTGAGACATCGTCTGCAGCATCTGCGCGACGAGTTATGAAGAAGGCGAAGTTCCATACATCTTCACCGAAGGTGAGCATTAAATCTTGCAGAACTTCATTCCTATCATATCCTGGGGCCAAATACTGCAAATAATGCGAATCCACACTCATCACCTCTATAAATAAGACCCCTTAGTGAGTAAATAGTTCCCCTATCCCCAAATTAATAGACAAATCGAACCATTCTGCTATACTAAGTGATGTGATAACTGAATCGTTGTCAACGGGGAGCTGGAATTGGCCGGCTGAGAGAGTATCCCACAAGATACTGACCCGCAACCTGATCTGGATAATGCCAGCGTAGGAATCGGATTGTATCGATCTATGTGACTTATGGCGCTTTCCTGATGAGGGAGCGTCTTTTCTTTGCTTGAATAGAAGAATTGATTGTTGCTATGTGAGGTTATACCCAATAGAGATAAGGGAGAGTTGAACATGAAAACCATACTTAAAGCATCAAAAACAGGTTTATTGCTCATGCTGATTGTTGCATTATTAACGTTAGTTGGTTGTGGGAATAAAGAGGAGAATAAGGCGGAAACGGCTAAAGGGGACAATAAAAAGGAGCTACAAGAAATTACAGTTGTTCTTGATTGGACACCAAATACGAACCATACCGGACTTTATGTCGCTAGAGATAGCGGTTATTATGAGGAAGAAGGCTTGAAGGTTACCATTGTACAGCCTGGTGAGGCCGGTGCTGACACCATGGTTGCCGCTGGTAATGCGCAGTTCGGAGTTAGCTATCAGGAATCTGTCACATTAGCTCGTATTCAGGATGTACCCCTTGTGTCCATTGCAGCAGTCATTCAGCACAATACTTCTGGTTTTGCTGCACCTGTAAGTAAGAATATAAAGACCCCTAAGGATTTTGAAGGCAAAGTATATGGTGGATGGGGCTCACCTGTAGAGGATGCCATGATTCAATCGTTGATGATGAATGAGAATGCCGATCCTACCAAGGTAGAGAACGTGAGCATAGGTGATGCTGATTTCTTCACTGCAGTGAAAAGAGACATTGACTTTGCATGGATTTACTATGCATGGACTGGTGTAGAGGCTGAGCTTCGTGGTGAGGAGATAGATATGGTCTACTTGCGAGATTATGCGGAAGAATTGGATTATTACACACCAGTGCTCGTAACGAATGAAACGATGATAGCTGAACAGCCGGACACAGTAAAAGCATTCATGAAGGCAACAGCGAAGGGGTACCAATTCGCCATGGACCAGCCGGATAAGGCAGCTGACATTCTTGTGAAGGCAGAGCCGGACTTGAATGCTGAGCTAGTGAAGGCTAGCCAGGAATGGTTAAAGTCAAGATATCAGGATGACGCTCCTCGCTGGGGAGAGCAGAAGCTTGAGGTGTGGCAGAATTATGCAGAGTGGATGGAAACGTATAAGCTATTAGAAGGTAAATTAGATTACGAGAAAGCATTTACGAATGACTTCTTGCCCGAATAAATCTTATTCTGAACCTTGAGAGGAGTTAGTCACATGCCCAATGCGCTGGTAAGTATTCAAATCATCCCACGAACGAAGAATAATGAAGATGTCATTCCTTATGTAGACAAAGCAATAGCTGTCATCGATCGTTCCGGTGTGAAGTATCGGGTTGCACCCCTAGAAACAACAATGGAAGGGGAGCTCGACCAACTGCTTAACATCGTTAAGGAAATGAATGAAGTGATGGTAGCAGAAGGCTGTCCTAGTGTGATCTCGCAAATTAAAATTCTCTATGGACCAAGCGGAGTGTCTATGGACAAGCTGACAGAAAAGTACGACAAATAATGAAACACTCATTAATTAACAGCGTTAACAAAGCGTGGCCGCCCATTGTGGCGGTTATCCTAATATTGGCCAGTTGGGAGTTTCTAGTTACCTGGCTGAACATTGAAAAGTGGTTTCTACCAAGCCCTTCGGATATTATTCGTGAGGGCTTTTCCTCATGGCCGCGTCTATGGTTACATACGACCTCAACTCTTACTAAAATGTTAATCGGATTCCCAATTGGTGTCCTGGCAGGTATTCTTATCGCTGTAGTCATGCACCTGTCTAAGCCTATTAAATCCGCATTCTCACCTTTACTTATTATTTCGCAGAATATTCCTATTATCGTGCTTGCTCCATTGTTTCTTGTGTGGTTTGGTTATGGGGTGTTCCCGAAGATTATCGTCGTTATCCTCGTATGTTTTTTTCCCATTGTTGTATCCATGACAACCGGTCTTGTAGAAACGGATAGAGGTTTATATAACTACATGAGGATGATTGGCGCAAGCCGACGACAGATATTCACGAAGCTAGAGCTTCCCTTTTCACTACCTTACTTATTCTCGGGTATGAAGATATCCGCTACATATAGTGTGATGGGAGCAGTTATTGCTGAATGGCTTGGCGCGAGCAGTGGTTTAGGTCACTATATGGTCATCTCATCTAAGAGCTTCCGTAATGATCGGGTATTCACGGTGGTGTTCGTTATCGTCATATTGAGCCTGATCATGTATGCGTTAATAATAGTGCTACAGAAGCTAGTCATCCGTTGGAATTCTCGCTCTGCTAAGGAGGGAAGCTAATGCAAACGAAGCTCGAGCTAAGGAATATTAATAAGTCTTTCCGAAACCCCGGTGCTGACAATTTTGTGATTAAAGATCTCTCTTTATCTGTGAAGGAAGGGGAGTTTGTATCGATTATTGGACCTTCTGGTAGTGGGAAGAGTACGGTATTCCATATCATTGGTGGCTTGCTTCGTCCTGATCATGGCGAAATTCGATTGGATGGACGGGACATCACGGGTCAACGGGGGTTTATCAGCTATGTGCCGCAGCAGCATTCTTTACTCCCATGGCGAACTGTACTAGAGAATACGATTCTTGCGATTGAGGTTTCTGGAGCTCTAAGTAAGAAACAAGCACGAGAGCAAGCGAGAGAATGGTTAGCTAGAGTTGGTTTACAAGGCTACGAATCAGCTTATCCGAATGTATTGTCCGGGGGGATGCAGCAGCGTGTTGCATTCTTACGAGCGTTACTAAGTCCTCAAGAGGTATTATGTATGGACGAACCGTTCGGCGCATTAGACGCGCTCACAAGAATGGATATGCAGCGTTGGTTACTTGGGCTATGGGAGCAATCGAGAAGATCCGTCTTGTTCGTCACACATAGTATAGAAGAAGCTTTATTCTTGTCTGATCGAATCTATGTGTTCTCAGAAAAACCTACAGGAGTCCTAGAGGAAATAATTGTACCGTTTGAGCGACCTCGAAGGGAAGATATTCTGCAGAACAGCGAATTTATGCGATTGCGTGCACACATATATAGCCTAATGAAGAAGGAAGCGGTTATATGAAGGTGATAGATGCGCATATCCATCCGGATCTATACAGTACAGATGAACGGAAGTTAGTGTTGGCACAATTGGGCTCTGAGGTAGAGGCAGTTATTGCTGTATCCCTGCACGAGGAGTCTTGTCGGACGAATCTTGAGTTAGCACGACAATTCCCAGGGAAGTATTACTCGGCTTTCGGGTATCACCCTGAGCAGGCTATACCCGATAAAGACACACTGGCCCATCTATTCTCCTGGATCAATGAACATCGGAGTGAGGCTATCGCTATCGGTGAGGTTGGCTTACCTTATTACAATCGAACTGATGCGGAATCACGGGGAGAGCAGTTTGATTTGAAGCCCTATATTGATTTACTCGAACAATTTGTAAGATTAGCCAAGCAATTAGATAAACCAATCATTCTCCATGCGGTTTATGAGGATGCCGACATCGTATGTGATCTATTAGAGCAATATGGTGTAGTTGCAGCACATTTTCACTGGTTCAAGGGCTCTGAACTAACCGTGGAGCGGATGGCCCAGAACGGTTATTATATATCGATCACTCCCGATGTCCTCTATGAGGAAGAGATCCGCCAACTGGTTCGGCAATATCCCTTAAACCAGCTTATGGTAGAAACGGATGGACCATGGCCGTTCGAGGGACCATTCGAAGGTAGAGTAACTCTGCCTAATATGGTTAGGGAAGTAGTCGCAGAGATTGCTCTTCTTAAGGGACTAGATCTATCTGAAGCTTCAGAGCTTCTATATGAGAATACAAGGCGATTTTATCAGATATATTAATTTACAAGATTTACTTGAAGGATTGGTAGATTTATCCTACAATAGTACTTATCGCACAAGACAAATGACATAATTATACATGAAACGGCAAAATTTCTGAGAAGAAATGACGCAAAGCCATGGGTCTTAAGTCCTCTTGAGGACCAGATCGCCAGGCTGCCAAGGTATCTTACATCCTACGGAATTTCACTTCACGAGCATTTTGATAGCCTTTGCAACGGCATAGCCGTTTTGCTTGGGCTATTTTTTATTGAAATTTATTGGAGGTCGTGTAGATCCGTCTTTTGGCGCATAGTTATTTTTTAAGGAGGAAACAGCCAGTGATCATAAAAAAGAGGTTTTTCATCTCAATCGTTTTATTCCTAATCATTAGTTTAATCGCACCGTCGGCCATTCTAGCTTCTCAATCAAACTCGATTAGTGTCGAATTCAACGAAATGAATGTATTAACGGGAGTATCAACCGTTCGTATTAAAGGGCTGACATTCGTACCGTTACGCCCAATTATGGAAGCGTTAGGGGGTACTTTACAGTGGGATGGCTCCAAAAAGACGATCATCATTAAGAGGGGCAAGACCACACTGAGATTGAATCCCGGCAAATCCCAAGTGTATATCAATGGAATAGAACACGAACTTGTTCCCTTGGTCCAAGTATCTGGCGGGGTCATGATGGTGCCCTATTATTTCTTTTATTTAACGCTCAATATTGAAACAGAATGGTCGCCCAAAGAAAAAAGATTGGTTCTGAAAATGAAAAACTCTCAGGTGAAAAAATCAATAGTACGAGGAGAATATGGCGATCTGGTTGAGATGGATCATCCTCTTATTAAGAGGGACAGCCAGATTATGGTGCCGGCGAAAAAGCTGTTCTCCTCTATCTTTGGTGAATATCTCGATTCCTCCCTTTATTTGCACCTCGGACATTTGAAAGTTGATTACAACGAAGCTTTCCAGGCAAGTTTCCAAGCCGGGGACAACATCATGAAGTTTAACGGATATGATCTGACCATGCCAACGACAGCTTATCTGTATAACGAGGAACTATATTTACCGCTGGAATTTATCGCAGGCCTCCTATACGAAGAGATCAAGGAAGTCGGTTCGGATTATGTCACAATTCAGAGTATGACGATACACGACATGAGTGAAGTTTACCGTTTCTGGAATGTACAAGAATTAAAATATGAAGGAGAACGCTTAAATGGAAAAGCCCACGGAAAAGGCAAAGTAACATTCGACGCTTTAAATTGGTATGAAGGCGATTTCGTCGATGGAACCATTCAAGGAATGGGGGCTTTCTATCGAAACGGTTATTTATATTATGAAGGTGAAGTGCGTAACGGCGTTCCGAACGGCACGGGTGTCGTTTATCAAGTGGATGTACCGGAACCGCACAAATGGTTTGAGGGTTCGTTTGTGGATGGTAAAATGCATGGATATATCAAGGAATACTTATTAAATAGGTTTGAAAAGACAACCCAGTTATATTTTGAAGGAGAATTCCGGAATAACCAAAAAAACGGGACTGGGAAATTTTATCAATCAGGATCAATCGATTTCGAGGGACAGTTCAAAAACGGATTAAGGAACGGTTATGGTATTCAATACCATCATTCGGGTATCCCAATCTATAAAGGCGAATATAAGGACGACTTACGTGACGGACAAGGAACGGTAATTTTAAACCTTTATCATGCAGACCGTGAAATGAAGTATGAAGGACAATTCTCAAAAGGACTCCCGACTGGGGTGGGAACATTATGGAAAAAATCGGATAATGATCAATACGTCGAGTTCTCGGATGGGACAGAATTGCTGCTTATAGATGAAAAGTATGTTTATATCGGTCGAGTCGAGAGAGGGATGGCAAACGGGAAAGGCATCTTGTATGAGTACCTTAGTCGAGTAATTTATGAGGGTCAATTTTTGGATAATAAATATCACGGAGAAGGCACTTATTACGATATTTCAGAGCAGAAGCAGGGAACGCACACCTTATTCAGCTACGCTCGTTTCGTTGGCAATTTCGAATCAGGAAGTTTGAACTACGGTCAAAAATATATCGAACAATTAATCAGTGATAGATTAGTATATGAAGGTCAATTGAGTCAATATAAACCACATGGACAAGGTAAGGAACTCGACGGATTTGGTAATGTCATTTATGAGGGAAAATTTGAAAATGGAGTGAAAAGTGGAAGAGGAGTTCAGTATTCAACAATCGGTATAAAGAGTTTTGAAGGAACCTATAAAGATGATGAGCTTCTTTACGGAAGGGCCTATCGTGCCGACGGAGAAATTTTGTTTGAGGGAACATTTGTCGAAGAAGATTATTTTGAAGGAACCATGCGGTTTGTGAACGGATATCGATATGAAGGTAGAATAGAGGATGAAGAATTCCCCGATGGGATATTTTACGATCCGCTTAACCAAGTCATTCATATGGGAGCCAATGGTTCACCTGATCGTTTTTTTGTAGATGGCTCGATATTTTACGGTCAATTGGAGATGGGTGAGGGAACGGGAACCTTACATATGGTTGACGGAATGAAGTATTCCGGGGAATTCTTCGTCTTGCCTAGCGGAGAGGGGAAGATATACAGATCAGACGGAAGCTTGTTGTATGAAGGGACAGTTTCCCCATTTTATAACGAGGCCATATGGGCATTGCCAGATGGAGACGGTAAATTCTATTCACCACAAGGTAAGGTGATTGCAGATGGGACTTTTGAAGTCGGATTCTATAAACTGCAGCTGCAACACGATAAAAAATCAGATATCTCTAAAGCATTGAAGGAGTTCGAGCAATCAATAACATTCATTCCTACAAAAGATAAACCATGGACGTATGAGATTGAGATAAAAGACGGAGCTTATTACAAAAAGTTCTCCGAGATGGAGTTATCACTTAGAGTCGATCTAATCGAGCAATATCTCATTGAGAATGAATATTGGATTGAAGGTAGCGCCATATCCATCCATATTTATCATAATGATGTACCGGTTATGTTGACATTATTTGAAAAGGGTTCCGTCTATTCATTAATTATTCCTGGGTATTGGGTGAATAGTCTATGGAAATGAAGCCAGACTTAAACAAGGTTCTACATAAAACAGAGTGCGATGATTTCTTTATTGTCTGGTTTATCAATAAAGAAGATAAAGATGTTATGAATTGTATGATTGTTGATTTGGATTAACATAAGAATGTCTCCTATTCTGCCTCTTAACACCGTGATATAATTCTAGAATTAATATCGCATCAACAGGGGTTATGAGGGAGGATCATCATCGTGGCAAAGGTATTATCGAAGGTGCCATCACATTCAACGACAGTCTATCCGATTCTATTCTCAATTAGTATTGTTCATCTATTAAACGACTCCATGCAATCGAGTATTTCGGCGCTTTTTCCTATTCTCCAGATGTCGCTCAATCTTAGCTTCACTCAAATTGGACTGATCGCCTTTTCCATGAACATGACAGCATCGCTCTTACAGCCCCTTATCGGTATGTATGCGGACGCACGTCCCAAGCCATATATTCTCCCGATTGGGGTATGCTTTAGTTTAGCTGGTATCGTTTCATTGGCTATTGCACCTACCTTTGCACTCATCCTACTATCTGTTATCGCTGTTGGTATTGGTTCTGCTATATTCCATCCGGAATCCTCACGTGTTGCTTATTTGGCTTCTGGGGGGAGAAGGGGACTCGCACAGTCCATCTTTCAGGTTGGTGGTAATATCGGTAGCTCATTAGGTCCTATCATGACGGCCTTAATATTCGTACCGCTTGGACAATTTGGTGTTATCTGGTTCGCCATAGCCGCAATTATAGCCATTATCATTCAATATAAGGTTGCTGGCTGGTATAGTGAACAGAATATCGCTGCCCGCAAGATCCCTAAACCCCAAATCCAAATTAATACTAGTTTGTCCAGAAACAAGGTGTTGTTTGCTCTAGGTATATTGATCATGTTAGTTCTATCCAAAAACGTATACATAGCAAGTATTACGAGCTTTTATTCATTCTATCTAATAGGGGATTACGGTGTAAGCGTTCAGAATGCACAGCTATTCGTATTTGCTTTCTTAGCTGCTGCTGCAGTTGGCACATTCATTGGAGGACCATTGGCCGATCGATACGGTCGACGCAATATTATCTGGTTATCGATTCTGGGAACAGCACCATTCTCTCTGCTGATTCCTTATGCTAACTTGTTCTGGTCCGCCGTACTCTGTATCTGTGCTGGCTTTGTTCTGTCATCAGCCTTTTCGATCATTGTGGTATATGCTCAGGAGCTGCTCCCAGGTAAAGTAGGCTTAGTATCAGGGCTGTTCTTCGGATTGGCCTTTGGTTTAGGTGGACTGGGTGCTGCTGTATTAGGAGTGATTGCTGATGCTACTAGTATTGCTTTTATTATGAAGCTTTGTGCTTTCTTACCGCTAATTGGTTTGTTAACGATGTTCTTGCCTAAGGATGATGCCTTGAGAGGACATGTAGTATAGCGTTATTACTTTGGCTGTTTACTATCGTCATCATCGAATTCTTCACGAATGTTATCCATAATTTCTGCAACCGTTTCGCTAATCATATCCGTTGCTGCCATGTCCTCTTGATCCGGCGGAGTAGGTATACCACCTGTCTCTTCGGCAGTCTGACCAGTTATCTTATTCTCACTCAAGTTCTTCACGCTCCTTCATCCTGGGGATATATACTCATATATGGTAAATCCGATTAATATGAGTACGGCGGCTCCGAATATAATAGCTAGGGATATGATTGTTACAAAATCTGCTCTTTCCTTCGAATTCATAATAAACACCTCTACCTTTATGTACTGTGTTTATTATGATTTATAGAAGTCATTTTTATGCTACTTGTCACTTTATAATTTCAGAATAACTCTGCCTTTTTTGCCCCCAGACTGATAGTAATTATATGCTTCAGCTGCTTGGTGAAGGGGGAAGGTGCGGTCAACTATGGGCTTTATTAATCCGGATTCAACCATATGCGCAGCTTCTTGTAAGCCAGCTTTATCCCCATGTGAAACCATAAGGTAACGGCTTTTTTTACTTGAAAATATCGATTGAACAAACCCCTTAAGGTCTTTGAGCGGATTAGTTGTGATATATATCCCGTTCGGCTTCAATATATGTTTACATGTTTACATTGGGCATATGTACTGTTGTTAACAACATCAAAGATCAAGTCGTATTCTTCCTTAACCTCATTAATAAAATTTGTCTTCTTATAATCAAGTACTCGGTCTGCACCCAATTCTTGGACAAGGCTAATATTATGAGAGCTGCAGGTTGCTGTTACATGAGCGCCTAAGTTCTTCGCAAGCTGCAAGGCATATACTCCTACACCGCCCGACGCACCATTAATCAAGATATGCTGTCCCTTTATATCAAGGTTCCTACTTCATACTTATCTCACAAACCCAAGGGGATTTCCCATGAAGAGGCTGCTTCAATTCCAATTGGAATGCTCACAACCATGCGGGCTCTAAGAGAGATTGGAGAACTGAAAAACCGCCAAGCCCTAAGGCCAAGCGGTGTGAATGTATTCGGTGCCCCTTGCGGGACACCTCATGGGAGAGGAGAAACCGGATGAAGAGCTTATGGGGAAACGTAAGTCTTCTCCGCGGTTATCTACGACATCTCTCGACGTCGATATATTAAGGATAACCGTTTTCCATAGTTCTATACCTATTCACAAAAAATGTTGAGGGATCTATGTTTTCTATAGGTGCTTGTTTACTTTTCTAACCAAATATAATGTGGTACGATGTATGCAAATTGTAGCGATTACCCAAAGGAGATGCACCGTGAGAGTTATATCTGGCTCAGTGAAGGGTCGAAATTTGAAGGCTGTTCCTGGTATGAATACTCGTCCAACAACAGATAAAGTTAAAGAAGCCATATTCAGCATGATCGGTCCTTATTTCGACGGCGGACTTGTACTAGATCTGTTCGCTGGTGCAGGAGGCCTTGGTATTGAGGCGATTAGTAGAGGTTTGGAACGGGGTATATTCGTAGATATAGAACGTGCTAGCGTGGATACGATTAAGCAGAATCTACTGTCCACCGGACTCATGGTTCATGCCGAAGTATATCGTAATTCTGCAGAGCAAGCTTTAAAGGTGCTGCAGCGCAGGGAGCTTAAATTCGATCTAATTTTTATTGATCCCCCTTACCGAATGAAGAATATGGACGAGCTACTCTTAGTTGTTGAGGAACGTCATTTATTCGCTGTAGGAGCTAAGGTTGTTCTTGAGCATGATGCCCGAACACTTTATGCAGAGCGGATTGGACAATTAATCCGTATTCGTAAAGCCGAGTATGGGGAGACTGCGATATCGATCTATGAATGGATGGAAGGGGACATAATCCAATGAAGATAGCTGTATATCCCGGAAGCTTTGATCCTATTACCATGGGACATCTAGATATTATCAAACGAGCAGCTAGTGTGTTCGATCATCTGATTGTAGCTGTGCTTAACAACGCTAGTAAGAATCCTTTATTTACTGTGCCAGAGCGTATAGAGCTATTGGATGAAGTGATCCATGACTTACCGAATGTAGAAGTGGACAGCTTCAATGACTTGCTTATTCACTATATGCAAACCAAAGGTGCCAATGTCATTGTTAGGGCTATTCGTTCTGTATCCGACTATGAATATGAACTGCAATTAGCGACCATGAATCGCAAGCTAGGCGATCAGGTAGAGACCTTGTTCATGACCTCTAGCCCAGAGTATTCCTACTTGAGCTCTAGTATCGTGAAGGAAATTGCTCGATTCCAAGGACCTGTATCGGAGCTCGTTCCTCCGGTAGTTGAACAAGCGTTGAAGCGCAAGAACCCATTATTATTCAGCTAGAACGAGGACGACTTGAATAAATCACGGTAGCTAGCATCAATGTCAAGATAATGAATACTACATATGAATTTGTCCAAGGCAAATAGATATCCCAGAATAATGCCCGATCGATTGCTGGTTGGTGGGTTTGGGCTTCATTACTTAGATAACTTGGTTTGACTGGTACAAGCCAACGATGATAGGGCTGCCACAAGAGAAGTGCAAGAAGCATCGAGAGTATACTCTGAACGAGCCTAGCAAGTAAGAATGGTGAGTAGCGTATATCTGTGGGACGGAGTAATGCAGAAACCTGCATATGAACAGCCAAGCCTCCCCAGCCGATCATACCGCAGAGAGCGGACGTCATCCAGATGATCGACATATGCTCTTGTTGTGAGATCGAATAAATTCCCATATGTACTTCTAATATTCCTGAAATTAATGTATCTATACCACTATTCGTTATAAGATACGGAGGATTCGTCCACGCTACGATATCTACAATCAGGCCGGATATTCCCATTACCGAAACCAATTCAAGCAGCACGGAGAACATAATAATCGTTCCGCCCACCATCATAAGCTTCTGTAAGGAGCCGGATACAGCTTCACCCAGGATCTGACCGAAAGAACGTTGATCCTCTTGACGAGCCTCATGTAAAGCCATGCTAACCCTCGTCCAAACAGATGGACGGGGTGTTCTAACGTTATCCTCTATAACAAAATTTCTGGGTAATAGATAATTCCGCAGCACAATCGCACAACCGATTGCCGAGCAGTAATGTACGATACATATGAATAATGCGAGATCAGGGCGCTTAAGAAAGGCTACTGCAACAACGGTGATCATAAAGATTGGATTAGCAAAATGGGACAGCATCGTTATACGTTCTCCAGCGAGCTGATCAATACGACCGGATTGTCGGAGTTGAACAACAGTCTCGACACCTGCAGGTGACCCCGCTAGTACGCTAGATATAAGCGACCAACCTGCTATACCTGGCAGTCGAAGAGTTTTTCTTAACAAAGGGTCAATAAGCACACCCAAAGCGTGTACGATACCATAAGCAATCACAATATCACATAAGATAAAGAAAGGCAGTAAAGCAGGAAACACCATACTCCACCAAATATGCAATCCTTCCTTAGATGCATCAAGCGTTTGTGCAGGATTAATAACCACGCTTACTACGGTGAATATAGCAGCTATAGCAATGAGTATGGTGAATATTGGATTATGGGAGTCTATTCTAAGAAATCGCATAGGAATCTTCCTATTCAAATGATATGGTTATATCCAGTTAGTTGGGTTGTGTTACATGTTACGCTATAATTAGAGAGAATAGACCAAGCTAAGCCGAGCGATGAGTTCCTCATATGGATTCATAGATATTAGGTGAACGTGCTGAGAGGAGTTCAATGATGGTTAGACGTGATATATGGGTAACAACATTAATTGCTGTGTTTTTTTTCTTAGCAACATATGGACTTTTTTATATGAGTACACCGTATGTCATTCAAAAGCCCGGTACTGCTGAAGATGTAGGACCGATGGTTCAGGTGATCAACCCAGATGTCAGCGAAGGAAGTGTCTTGATGCTGACAACGGTTCGCCAGATGTATCCGAATTGGTTTATGTATGTTGTTGCGCATTTTAATTCCAAATGGGATATCTATGAAGAGAAGGATATACGTCCCGTTGGCGAATCACGAACAGATTATAATGAACGCCAAGCCATTGTTATGTTATCCTCACAGAGTAATGCCTTACAAGCCGCTTATGAAGCTGCGAATATCCCGTACTTGCTCGATTATCAGGGTGTAGTTATTAATCGAATAATCAAGGGGATGCCTGCTGAGGATGTGTTGTGGATTGGTGATGTCATCGTCGAATTTAATGGGACAACAATAGCTCGCAGTGAAGAGATATTCGAGTGGGTGGAAGGTAAGAAGGTCGGTGACAAGGTAAAGATTGGTTACAAGCGCAATGACGAGTTATTATATGCGGAGTTGATTCTTGGAGATTACGCACTTTTGCCGAGTGCTGAGGGTGTTGTCGAGAAGGGCTTGCCAGAGCATCCTGGTCTTGGTATATCCCCTGTTGATCTTGCAGAAATCCGTGCAGTGGATGAGAGCCAACAAGTAACCATTGAGGTAAAGGATATCGGTGGTCCTTCGGCAGGATTGATTTTTGCTATGGAAATTTACGATCAATTAACACCAGACGATCTGACGAAGGGTTATCGTATTGCAGGGACGGGTACAATAATTCCTAATGGAACAGTGGGTCCGATTGGCGGCATTAAACATAAGATTGTTGCAGCAGAGCGTGAGGATGCAGACATATTCTTCGTTCCGGTTAACAATGAGAAGGATGCTATTGCGAGAGCCGAGGAGTTTGATATCCATATGAAGATCGTTCCTGTTACTACTATTCAGGATGCCCTTGACTATTTGCGGGATATCCCTATACTTACAGAGTAGTACATTTGCTGCGAATTGAGAATTTTAACTAAATTCATTGACAACAGAACGCAAAACTCGCTATAATTACTTTGTTTGTTTGAGGTGATACATTGTGTTAATCAATTTACGTGAGCTCTACGGCAAACAAGATAAGGTTCATCTCATCGATAAGCTCGATATCTCCGATATCGTAGAGAATCATCCAACTATTCATCATGCTGGACTAGCACAGACAGAAGTGGATGCGGCTTATGAAGCCGGTAATGTTAGAGTGAACGCTCAAGTCCTTGTGGAGCTTGAACTTATCTGCTCAAGATGCTTAACTACTTACGAGGAACCATTAGATTTCTCTTACACCGAACTGTTCTCGAACGAGACTCCGGAGGAAGACGAGAAGTCCGCTGATATAGATGATACGGTTAATTATGTGACCGAGGATAAAATCAGTTTAGTCCCGTACACCAAAGAGCATATCTTATTGGAGCTTCCGATGTTTCCGATATGCGGTGAGCATTGCAAGGGGCTGTGCCCCACCTGTGGTGTCAACCTAAATGAGGAAGCATGCAATTGTACCAAAGAGCTAATGGACCCGCGTTGGAGCGGATTGAAGGATTTCTTGAAGTAAGACATCGCGAGTAGATTCTGGTTAGGAGGTGGGCAATATGGCAGTACCCCAAAGAAGAACATCCAAAACACGTCGCGACAAGCGCCGTACTCACTTTAAACTAAGTGTACCAGGCATGGTAAAGTGTGATAATTGTGCGGAATTAAAGCTAGCACATCACGTTTGTAAATCATGTGGATCTTATGACGGTAGAGATATCGTTAAGGCTTAGTCATCATTTAACCTTATCAAAAAAGGCATTTCACAATTGTGAAGTGCTTTTTTTGTGTGATTCATCATAATCAGTTCTTCCCTTTTCGACAGGAATTATATATACTACTACTAGTATCAGGTATTAAAAAGTAATAATCCTCATGCTTTATAATGATTGTTCCGCCAAAGGTGGTGCTTGAGATCGAACGGTTACCCAAAAAAATTCGCCAGCAGCAGTTGATTGAGTCTATTGAACAGAATCCCTTCATCACTGATGATGAACTAATGAGATTGTTTAACGTTAGTATTCAAACGATTCGTCTAGACCGTATGGAGCTTTCCATACCGGAGCTACGTGAACGAATGAAGCTAATGGCCGAACAATCCTATGATCAGGTTCGCTCGTTACCACTTCATGAGGTAATTGGAGATGTTATAGATCTACAGCTGGATAAGAGTGGTATATCCTTATTCGAGATCACGGAACACCATGTATTCTCACGAACCAAAATCGCTCGAGGACACCATATATTTGCTCAAGCTAATTCTTTGGCTGTTGCCGTTATAAATGAAGAAGTTGCTCTGACTGCTACGGCCGATATTCGTTTTGTTCGTTCCGTTGTTCTTGGTGAGAAGTGTGTCGCTAAAGCTTATGTTCGCTCGATCTCTAAAGGCCAAACGAAAGCCCAGGTCGAAGTATTATCCTACGTAGGTGATGAGCTGGTTTTTCAAGGAAATTTTGTGATTTATCGTATTCATAAAGAGTAAAACATAGCTTATGCTTATGAAGTCATTTTTTTCTATAGCTCGCGCCATCATCTTAAACTTTTAGGAGGTTCCCCCATCATGAGAATTGCCATAGATGCAATGGGAGGAGACAACGCCCCTCAATCGAACGTCGAAGGTGCTCTACGGGCCGCTAGAGAATGGAATGATATCGATATCATTCTAGTCGGAGATGAGACCCGAATAAAGCCGTTTCTACAAGACAAACCTTCTAATATACATATACATCACACTGAAGAAGTCATCCTTGCTGATGACGAGCCTGTAAAGGCAGTCCGCCGGAAGAAAAATGCTTCGATGGTAGTAGCAGGTCGATTAGTAAAAAATCGAGAAGCCGATGCCATGATTTCTTCGGGCAACACAGGAGCATTGATGGCCACGGGATTACTTATTATTGGTCGAATTGAAGGGATTGAGCGGCCCGCGCTTGCCCCTATGCTGCCATCATCGGATGGAAGAGGTGTATTAGCACTTGATTTAGGAGCTAATATGGATGCCGAGCCTCAGCATCTGGTACAATATGCGATTATGGGTCGTATTTACCGAGAGCTGGTACATGGCATGAATAACCCTCGCGTGGCCTTATTGAATGTAGGAACTGAAGAGATGAAGGGTAATGAGCTCACAAAAGCAGTGTTTCCCTTACTTCAGCAAGCACCCATTCACTTCATCGGTAATGTTGAAGCGCGTGATGTACTCGAAGGAAATTGTGACGTGCTTGTATGTGATGCATTCGTAGGTAATATTCTATTGAAAGCTTTTGAGGGTGCGTCTTCAACCATATTCTCTGCACTTAAGACAGAGTTCACTCGTTCATTCATTACGAAGATGGCAGCTTCCATATTAGCGCCAGGACTGCGTAAATTTAAGAAGAAGATGGATTATCGTGAGCACGGTGGGGCACTGCTATTAGGTGTTAATGGCGTATGTATTAAGAGTCATGGCTCATCAGACGCTGTTGCAATAATGAGTTCTGTTAGACAAGCGCGTGATGCATTAAAGGTTGGCGATCTTGTTGGGGCCATCTCAGCAGAAATTAATCGAAAGTGAGTGTTTACTTCATGGGAATTATACCAGTAGGTATTATTGGGACGGGAAGTTATGTACCCGAACGTATATTAACGAATAAAGAGCTTGAGGTCATGGTTGAGACGAATGATGAATGGATTGTCTCCAGGACGGGTATCAAGGAAAGAAGATTAGCTTCTAGCGAGCAGACGACAACCGATCTAGCTACTGAGGCTGCACGTAGAGCCATTGTCAGTGCAGGTTTAACTCCTGAGGATATTGATCTGATTATTGTAGCTACGATTACTCCCGAGGCTACCTTCCCATCAACTGCATGTAGAATTCAGGAAAGATTAGGGATGAAGAAGGCCGCAGCATTCGATTTAGCAGCTGCGTGTTCTGGTTTTATATATGGTTTAAACAATGCTTCGAATTTTATTGCACTAGGTACTTATAAATATGCATTAGTTATTGGTGCTGAAACCTTGTCCAAAATTACGGATTATACGGATCGTAATACATGTATTCTATTTGGTGATGGGGCAGGAGCAGTTGTTCTTGGGCCTGTAGCTGAAGGGCGTGGATTCAAGTCCTTCGAGCTGGGCTCGGATGGTACTGGAGGAGACCTATTGAAGGTCAACGATAACGGACATATTCATATGGCTGGTCGAGATGTATTCAAATTTGCTGTTCGTGTTATGGGTTCTACGGCTGAAGAGGCTTTACGTAAGGCTGATCTTACCAAAGCGGATATTGATCTATTAGTTCCTCATCAAGCGAATATGCGGATTATTGAATCGGCTATGGAGCGCCTAGATTTGTCTATCGACAAATGTATGGTCAATCTAGATCGTTATGGGAATGTATCTGCAGCTTCGATTCCACTTGCACTTGCAGAAGCGGCGGAGCTAGGCAAAATTAAGGAAGGCGACTGTCTGGTATTCGTTGGCTTTGGCGGCGGATTAACCTGGGGAGCTGCTGTATTGATATGGTAGAAGGGAGTCATTCATGTGAGTAAATTAGCTCTTATTTTTCCGGGACAGGGTGCACAATCGGTTGGAATGGGGCTTGATGCTTATAAGGCCGAGGCTATAGCTAAGCGTGTATTCGATAAAGCCGATGAGGTTCTTGGTTATTCTTTAACGGACTTGATTTTCCAAGGACCAGATGATCAATTAAAATTAACTTATCATACTCAACCTGCATTATTGACGACGAGTATAGCGTATTATGAACTACTTCGCACTGCAGGTATACAACCCGATTACGTAGCGGGGCATAGCCTTGGTGAATATAGCGCTCTTGTTGTTGCAGGTGTACTATCATTCGAAGATGCAGTGAGAACGGTTCGACTTCGCGGAGAGTTTATGGATCAAGCCGTACCAGCAGGTCTTGGAGCAATGGCCGCGGTCTTAGGTGCAGAGAGAGAAGCGCTAACCTCTTTATGTGCTGCCATCACAAGGGATATAGGCGTAGTGGAGCTGGCCAATGTGAATTGTCCTGGTCAGATTGTTGTATCGGGTAGCAGTGAGGGTGTGCAGGCTGTGGTTGAACAAGGAAAGGGAATAGGCGCCAAGAGGGTCATTCCTCTAGTCGTTAGTGGTCCTTTCCATTCCTCTATGATGAAGCCGGCAGCTGTTAAACTAAGTGAAGTGCTTGGTGGTTTAACATTCAATAATGCGGCAATTCCCGTTATTGCTAATGTGAATGCCGAGCCTGTTATACAAGCCGATATTATACGAGATTTATTAGTACAACAAGTTTATTCTCCGGTGTTGTGGGAGGATTGTATCAACCGTATGATTGCTGATGGCGTAGATACTTTTCTCGAGGTTGGATCTGGAAGTGTGCTTACCGGGTTAGTTAAGAAAATTAATAAGGATGTGCGCTGCCATACATTGGACAGTGTAGATGCTATAAATGCTTATCAGCTTACGCTTATGAAGTAGTTTTATCGACCACTCGCGTGGTCATCAAAAACTTAGCTTATGCTTACGAAGTAGTTTTGTTAGAATGACTTTACTTCGTAAGTCCATATGCTTCACAAAACTTAGCTTATGCTTACGAAGTAGTTTTATCGACCACTCGTGTGGTCATCAAAAACTTAGCTTACGCTTACGAAGTAGTTTTGTTAGAATGACTTTACTTCGTAAGTCTATAGCCCACAAAACTTTAAGGAGGACCAACATGCTTAATGGAAAAGTAGCACTTGTAACAGGAGCGTCTCGAGGTATTGGTAGAGCGATAGCCTTGGTATTGGCGGACTCCGGTGCGGACGTCGTTGTCAATTATGCCGGTAGTGAAGGTGCTGCTGAGGAAGTTGTTCAACTGATCCGAGGCATGGGGCGCAAAGCTGAGAAGATTCAGGCACACGTTGGCAATGCTGAACAGACTGAGAATATGATGAAGGTAATCATAGAGCAATTCGGACGAATAGATATCCTAGTGAATAATGCTGGAATTACGCGGGATAATCTAATCATGCGGATGAAGGAAGAGGAATTCGATGATGTGATTAATACGAACCTAAAAGGCGTATTTAATTGCATTAAAGCAGTAACTCGTCCTATGATGAAGCAACGTTCAGGAACGATTATTAATATTTCATCGGTTGTAGGTGTATTAGGGAATCCTGGTCAAGCGAATTACGTAGCTGCCAAGGCGGGTGTAATTGGATTAACCAAGGCAACTGCTCGTGAGCTGGCAACACGTAATATTACTGTGAATTGCATCGCTCCAGGGTTTATTGAGACGGATATGACTGACAAGCTTCCTGAGGAATCGAGAGCGGCTTTGCTACAGCAAATTCCTCTTGCCCGTCTCGGAAGTCCTGATGATATTGCGAGGGTAGTATTGTTCCTCACATCGAACGCTGCTTCATACATGACAGGTCAGACCCTACATGTTGATGGTGGCATGTACATGTAAGTGTAACACGCACTCTGGTAATTTGGATTTAATTTTCGTATAATACCATGGAGGAGGTGAACCGGATGTCCGATGTAGTAGATCGTGTGAAGAAAATTGTTGTTGATCGCCTCGGGGTTGAAGAAGCTGAAGTAACTCTTGAAGCTTCGTTTAAGGATGATTTAGGAGCTGACTCTCTAGATGTTGTTGAGTTAGTTATGGAACTGGAAGATGAGTTTGATATTGAAATTTCCGATGAAGACGCCGAGAAAGTAACAACTGTGGGCGAAGTTGTGAAGTACATAGAGGCAAATCGCTCTTAGTAACAGGTTAAAGTCCCGCCCTTAGCGTAAGCTAGCGGGACTATTCCTTGTAATCACACCAATAGAGCATGTTATGCTCTAATTATCTTTATATTCTTTCATTAGCCGTGAACATTGAGGTGGTCAAATAGATGAAGCGCAGAGTTGTAATTACAGGCATGGGTGTTATGTCAGCAATTGGTAAAGACCTAGATACGTTCTGGGATAGCTTGATGACGGGTAAGTCGGGAATTTCAGCTGTTGAAAGCTTTGATGTAAGTGATTACCCGACAACGATTGCTGGTTCCATTAAAGATTTCGAAGCCGAGAACTATATGGATAAGAAGGACACCCGCAAGATGGATCGATTTGTTCAGCTTGCTGTTGCTGCCAGTACAATGGCTTTAGACGATGCTGGCTTAAACATTAGGGAAGATATGAATCCTGAACGTGCAGGTATATTCGTAGGGTCTGGTATAGGTGGACTTGGCACATGGGAGGACCAGCACAATGTCTTGCTTGAGCGAGGACCTAAACGCGTCAGCCCCTTCTTCATTCCGATGATGATAGCTAACATGGGCTCTGGTCAGATTTCTATTATTACGGGTGCCAAAGGTCCGAACAGCACAGTAGTTACTGCTTGTGCTACGGGTACGAATTCGATTGGTGATGCTTTTAAGCTGATTCAAAGGGATGAGGCCGATGTTATGGTCTGTGGAGGGGCTGAAGCAACTATTCGCCCAACTGGTATGGCAGGCTTCTGCGCGATGAGAGCTATGTCTACAAGGAATGAAGAGCCTGAGAAGGCAAGTCGTCCCTTCGATGTGGACCGTGATGGTTTTGTTATGTCTGAAGGTTCAGGCATATTAGTTATCGAAGAGCTTGAACATGCTAAGAAACGTGGAGCTCGCATATATGCTGAGATCATAGGCTATGGAATGAGCGGAGATGCTCACCATATGACGGATCCAGATCCTGATGGTGCAGCTCGCTGTATGACGTTGGCTCTTAAGAATGCTGGAATTACTCCTGATCAAGTCGAATATATTAATGCTCATGGGACATCAACACCCGTCGGCGATAAATCCGAGACGATAGCTATTAAGAAAACATTCGGTGAACATGCTTATAAATTAGCTGTTTCCTCAACAAAATCTATGACAGGTCATATGTTAGGTGCTGCTGGTGGAGTAGAGGCTGTGATCTTAGCTCTAACCATTACCCGTGGATTTATCCCGCCTACGATCAATCTGGAAAATCAGGATCCAGAATGTGATTTGGATTATGTACCTAACACACCTCGTAAAGCGGATATTTCTATAGCTTTGTCTAACTCTTTTGGCTTCGGTGGTCATAATGCGACAATCGTGCTAAAGCGTTTTGAAGAATAATGGATATGGATAAGTTTCAACAGCTCCAAGCTGAGTTAGGTGTGAAATTTCATGATCTAAATTTACTTCGACAAGCTTTTACACACACTTCTTATGTCAATGAGAATAAAAAAGCGAAACATAATGAACGATTAGAATTCTTAGGTGACGCTGTCTTACAGCTTGCCGTAACAGAATTTCTATACGAGCAATATCCAGAGCGTACTGAAGGAGAATTATCCAAGATGAGGGCAACGATTGTATGTGAGCCCTCGTTGAATATTCTAGCAGAGCATCAGAGCTTTGGAGCCTACCTTCTGCTTGGCAGAGGTGAAGAATCAACGGGTGGTAGGACTAGACCTGCCATACTCGCTGATGTGTTCGAGGCTTTCATCGGTGCATTATATTTAGACCAAGGGTTTAAGGCCGTTACGCATTTCCTCCAATCGAGTCTGTTCAAGAAGCTTCTACTGGAAGTATCGATCAGTATGACGGATGGTAAATCACAGCTTCAGGAATATAGTCAGCAGAGAAATTTGGGTAAGCCTGATTACCAGCTAGTACAGGAAAGTGGCCCATCTCACGAAAAAGAATTTATAAGTGAAGTAAAGCTCCAAGCTCGTGTGCTAGGTATAGGTAAGGGTCGAACTAAGAAAGAATCCGAGCAGCAAGCGGCTTCTCAAGCGTTAATTAAGCTACTTGCAGCAGATAAACCACAATAGCCTGTTTTCTCATGTTAATCCATCAGATGCCACGTGGCAGGGTGAATGAACTCGAGAAATCAGGCTATTATTCGCTTTCTGTCGAGTGGTTTCTACTGCTCTTTTCGGCCGTATATGATAGAATAACTTAGAGTCTGTCCAATACAGAAGATAGGGTGAAACCATGTTTCTTAAACGCATTGAACTAACCGGATTTAAATCCTTCGCCGATAAGACCGAGTTGGAGTTTGTACAAGGAATTACGGCTGTCGTTGGTCCTAATGGAAGTGGTAAGAGTAATATATCCGACGGGATTCGTTGGGTTCTTGGGGAGCAGAGTGCCAAATCACTTCGTGGTGGTAACATGCAGGATATTATATTCTCCGGAAGCGATTCGCGTAAAGCAGTCAATTATGGAGAGGTTTCTTTAACTCTGGATAATGCTGACCATGGACTATCCCTAGATTATAGTGAGGTAACAGTAACTCGACGTATACACCGAAACGGTGATTCTGAATATTTTATTAATAAACAAGCATGTCGATTGAAGGATATCACGGAGCTATTCATGGATACGGGTATAGGTAAAGAAGCATATTCGATTATTGGACAAGGTCGGATTGAGGAAATTCTAAGCACACGTTCTGAGGATCGTCGAGCAATCTTCGAGGAAGCATCAGGAATTGTCAAATATAAATCTAGAAGAAAAGAAGCACAGAAAAAAATGGATGAAACCGAGAATAATTTGCTGCGCATCCATGATCTTATTACGGAGCTAGAGGATCAGCTAGACCCATTGAGGGAACAGTCCGAGGTAGCCCAGCAGTTCAAGAAGCTAAAAGAAGAATTAAAGTTTAACGAAATATCGATGTATGTCGTCCAGATTGATCAGCTTCATCGTTCATGGACAGAGTCGGGGAATAAACTCAAGCAGCTCGAGCATGACCAGCTAGAGGTTTCCACAATTGTGAATCGTCATGATGCTCGACTAGAAAAGTCTCGGGCAGAGCTTCGAATTGTAGAGGAAGAATTAGAACGTTTACATGAGTCATTATTAAGCGTTAGTGAGGAATTCGATAGGAGCTCAGGTCAGGTAGAGGTTCTACAGGAGCGCCGGAAGAATCTAACGACGAATCGTGAACAGCTCAGTCAAACAATGTCAATTCAATCTCGACGAATTCATGATCGCAAGGTGGAGAAGGACACCATACAGAGTAAGTTTGACGAGGTTAATCGACAGTTGACGGATCTAAAAGCAAATCTTAAAACCGAAGAAGATAAGCTCTCTGGTGTGAATGGTAGAGATTCTGTGGGCGAAGAGCAGCTGAAGGCCGAGCTTATTGATTCATTAAATCGGATTGCTCAGGTACGCAATGAGCTTAAGTTTCTTGAGCAGCAAACTGAGGGAATTGGCCGCAAGGTTGAGCGCATTCTGGAGGAGAAGGAACGTTGGACTGATCAACGTGATCAATTTGTCCTTAAGAAATCTGCCATTAATGATCAGATGGAGCAGCTAGCTGCTCAGATAACTCGTATCCGAAATGAATATTTGGAATTAAGTGATAAGACACGTAAGGATCAACAGTTAATTGAGGAAGTACAGCAGGCTATTCGCAAATGGGAGCAGAAGCTAGATGCGAGCGTGTCTCGTCGAGATACAATGACAGAGATGCAGAATGATTACGACGGCTTCATGCATGGCGTGAAAGAGGTGCTGAAGAGCAGAGGCTCATCCAGCGGTGGTCTTCGAGGCGTACATGGTGCGGTAGCCGAGCTACTCAAGGTTCCAGCCCATGTTGAGGTTGCACTAGAAACGGCTTTGGGCGGTGCCCTTCAGCATATCGTCATGAATAATGAAACAGATGCTAGAGAAGCTATTAATTTTCTTAAGAAACGCCAGCTCGGCAGAGCTACCTTCCTCCCTCTAGATGTCATCAGAGGACGAACGATGAATGAGCATGAATTAAAGCAGATACGTGGAATGAAGGGGTTTGTAGGAGTAGCAGTCGATTTAATCCAGTTTGATGCTCAATATGATGATATTGCTCGGAATCTACTTGGGCAGATTATTATTACTGAACAGCTAGAGGATGCTAATCGAATTGCAGCTTCCTGTAAGTACAAGTATCGTGTAGTAACGCAAGAGGGCGACGTAGTGAATGCTGGTGGTTCGATGACGGGTGGTACGATCCAGAAGCGTGGAGCTAACCTTCTCGGACGTCAGCGTCAGATTGAGGCGATGAATCAAGAAATTCTTCAGACCGAGCAACAATTAAAGGATTTAAGAGGACAATATGCGGTAGTGAAAAAAGAAGCTTCCGATATTGTCGTTACTCTCGATCAGCTTCGTTTAGAAGGTGAGCAGAAGAGAATAGAAGAACAGCAGCTCAAAGCAGATGCTCAACAAGTGGATAGTGAATTAAATCATATCCATACTCAGTTAGATATGTACGCCCAGGATCACGATGGTCACGAAGTTGATCAACGTCAAGCCGCAGAGCGTAAAGTAGTTCTAGCGGAGGAGTCCATCCAATTAGAGCTGGAGCAAGCTCGTATTCAAGAGGCCATTCAGCAGGCGGAATCGACAAGAAAACTGAACGAATCAACAAAGGAGCTACTCCAGGAGGAGCTAACCGAGCTAAAGGTTCGTACGGCTGCCTTGGCTCAAGAAAGGGCATCTTTATCCGAGCAGCTACAAAGATTCGAGCTGGATATGGAAGGCTCACAAATTGAACATAATAATAGTGTAGTCCTACTAGAACAGCTTCAGCGAGATATGGATACCAATGAATTGGAGATCGTACAGCAGGTAGAGCGAATGAATCAATTCCAGCTGGATAAGAAAGCAAACTCTGATCAAATCGAATTCAAACGAGCGGATCGAGCAGAGCGTATTAAACAATTGGACGAGGAAGACAGCCACATTCGCGAGCAACGTGCCCATCTTCGTCGTATTGAAGAGCAATTACACCAGACAGAGGTTCGAGTGAATAGGCTTGATGTTGAATTGGACGGGCTTCTTAAGAAGCTCTCGGAAGATTACGAATTAAGCTATGAATTAGCTAAGGAGCGTTATCCAATTCCAGAGGACGTTCTTGGAACTCAGAATCTAGTGAGGGATCTGAAGAGGGAAATTGCTAAGCTCGGCGAGGTAAACCTTGGGGCGATTGAGGAATTCCAACGTGTGAATGAACGATTCCTATTCTTGAGCGCACAGAAGGCAGATTTAATTGAAGCCAAGACGACGTTATATCAAGTTATTAGCGATATGAATGTAGAGATGTCCAAGCGATTCAGAACTACGTTTGATGCTATACGTACTCAGTTCGCAATTGTATTCACCCGATTGTTTGGAGGTGGACGAGCGGATTTGGTGTTAGCTGATCCTGATCAATTATTAGAAACGGGTATTGATATCGTGGCACAACCGCCTGGTAAGAAGCTGCAAAACCTGCAATTGTTGTCTGGTGGAGAGCGTGCATTGACTGCAATCGCCTTGCTGTTCGCGATCCTCCGTATTAAGCCGGTGCCTTTCTGTGTTCTGGATGAAGTAGAAGCAGCTTTAGATGAAGCGAATGTATCTAGATTTGCTGAATATTTAAGAGAATTCTCTGAGGATACACAATTTATCGTCGTTACACATCGCAAGGGTACAATGGAGGAAGCAGATGTTCTATATGGTGTTACGATGGAGGAACATGGGGTATCCAAGCTTGTATCCGTGCGTTTAGAGGATGAATTATCAGCATAGGGAATTCTGTATTAGAACACTATAGAGATATGGATAGGGGTTATATCAGATGAGTTTTTTTAAAAGATTAAAAGAATCTATATCAACAAGCACTGAAGCCGTTACTTCGAAATTTAAGGATGGCTTGTCAAAAACCAGAGACGCTTTTGTAGAAAGAGTAGAAGAGCTAGTATTACGTCGCAAGAAAATCGATGAGGATTTCTTCGAAGAGTTAGAAGAGATTCTAATTGGTGCGGATGTGGGCATTCCTACGGTGATGAAGTTAATCGATGAGCTACGAGCAGTGGTACGTAAGCAACGGATTGAAGATGCAGCAGAGCTTCAGCCTATATTGTCAGAAAAATTAATGGCGTTAATGAATTCCGAGCAGGATGATAATAAACTTAGCATGGCTGGAGACGGCTTAACGATTATCCTCTTCGTTGGAGTTAACGGTGTAGGTAAGACGACCTCCATTGGCAAGCTCGCACATCGTATGAAGCAGGAGGGTAAGCATGTATTGATGGCGGCTGGAGATACATTCCGTGCAGGCGCCATCGAGCAGCTAGAGGTTTGGGGTCAACGAGTTGGTGTGGATGTAATCAAGCAGCAGGCAGGATCAGATCCCGCTGCGGTGATGTTCGATGCCATACAAGCAGCCAAAAATCGTAAGGTTGATGTACTTCTCTGTGATACGGCTGGTCGTTTACAGAATAAATCGAACCTTATGGAAGAATTGAATAAGATATATCGTGTAATTCGCCGAGAGGTTCCAGATGCACCTCATGAGGTATTATTGGTTATTGATGCTACTACGGGGCAGAATGCACTTAGCCAGGCTAAATTGTTTGGTGATAAAACGGGTGTGAGCGGTCTCGTGCTAACAAAGCTAGATGGAACTGCTAAGGGGGGCATCGTAATCGCCATTAAACAGGAGCTGGATATTCCCGTTAAATTTGTCGGCTTAGGTGAGCAGATGGATGATTTACAGCCATTTGATTCACAGCAATTTGTATATGGATTGTTCTCAGGCTTAATTGCGAAAGAAGAGGCTTAATTGCGAAAGAAGAGGCTTAATTCACAAAATATATAGATACAGGAAGAAGGGCAACATCATGTTATTTACACCCTTTACTATTGGAAACCTAGAGCTTAAGAATAGAATCGTTATGTCGCCAATGTGTATGTATTCTTGTTATCAGGAAGATGGTAAGATTACGAATTGGCATAAAACCCATTATTCGAGTCGTGCAGTAGGACAGGTTGGTTTGGTCATGGTGGAAGCAAGTGCAGTTACCGCACAAGGTAGAATTTCACCTGCAGACTTGGGGATATGGAGTGATGATCAGACTGCGGGTTTAAGTGAGCTGGTTAGCTTAATTCATGAGAATGATGGGAGAATTGGTATTCAGCTGGCGCATGCAGGTAGAAAGAGTATGGTCGAGGGACCTATTATTGCGCCTTCAGCAATTGCTTTTAATGAACAGCACCGAACACCAGAGGCCATGACTATTGATCAGATCGAGGATACGATACTTAGCTTTAAGAATGCAGCTGTCAGGGCAGTTGAGGCCGGTTTTGATGTCATTGAAATCCATGCAGCACATGGTTATCTGATTAATGAATTTCTCTCTCCTTTGTCAAATCTTCGAACAGATGAATATGGTGGAGATCGAGATCGTAGATATCATATATTAGGTCGGATCATTACTGCGATAAAAGAGTGCTGGCAGGGTCCGCTATTTGTTCGTATATCTGCTGCAGAATATCATCCGGAGGGTAATTCACTTGAGGATATTACCTATTATACCGAACGAATGAAGCAACAGAGTGTTGATTTAATCGATTGTAGCTCAGGTGGAGTTGTTCCAGCTGCACCTCAAGTTTTTCCGGGCTTTCAGGTTCAATATGCCGAGCATATACGCGAGCAAACGAAGATTGCAACTGGTGCGGTAGGCTTAATAACGGATGCTATGCAAGCCAATACGATATTAGAAAACAATCAAGCGGATCTCATATTCTTAGGGCGAGAACTACTTCGAGATCCTTACTGGGCAAGAAGGGCATCTGACCAACTTAATGGCACTATTGATATCCCCATTCAGTATGAACGAGGTTGGATGTAGCTGACAGGTATTTATACTTGACAGCAAGGTTTTTTTTGAATAGAATAATAAATGTTGCACCTGTAAAGTGTTTTCCCTTGACGAGAGGAGCGAACACCATGCAAGACGAATTACTAGACAAAACGATTCGAATCAATATGTTATTTGACTTCTACCAAGCGTTATTGACAGATAAGCAGCAGACCTTTCTACGTTGTTATTATCATGACAATTTCTCATTAGGTGAAATAGCAACAGAGTTTGAGATTAGTCGGCAAGCCGTATTCGAGCATATTAAGCGGGCCGAGCACATGTTAGAGGAGTATGAACAGAAACTAGGCTTATTAATTAGACATACACAGCACAGTGAACTTATGGATCGTCTTCGATCGGAGATTGACCAGGTTCCAGAATCATATAGGAATAATTTGACTGAGATCGTAGATCAACTAAATCGATGGGAATAACCAATCGGATTCGGTAGCAAGGGGTGATGACGAACATGGCATTCGAAGGACTTTCGAGCCGATTACAGAATGTATTCAACAAGCTGAAGGGCCGAGGTAAGCTGACCGAAGAAGATGTTAGCGAGGCACTTCGAGAGGTTAGACTCGCACTTTTAGAAGCCGATGTTAATTTTAAAGTCGTCAAGGATTTTATTGCTAAGGTAAAAGAACAAGCGATTGGTCAGGATGTAATGAAAAGCTTTACCCCTGGCATGGTCGTTATTGATATTGTAAATAAACAATTAACTGAACTTATGGGTGGTACCCAGAGTAAGTTAGCTCGTAATAATCGTCCACCCACCGTTATTATGATGGTAGGTTTACAAGGGGCTGGTAAGACAACAACCTCAGGTAAGCTCGCGAAACTATTGCAAAAGCAGAATCATAAACCGTTACTTGTTGCCGCTGATATTTATCGTCCTGCAGCGATCAAACAGTTACAGGTGCTAGGAAGCCAAATTAATGTGCCTGTCTTTACCTTGGGAGATCAGACGAGTCCAGTCGAAATCGCCAAAGCCGGATTAGAGCACGCAAGGGACAATCATTTAGATTATCTCATTATCGATACGGCTGGACGACTTCATATCGATGAGAATCTGATGGACGAGCTACAGCGTATGCGTTCTGCTGTTAATCCAGATGAAATCCTGCTTGTTATTGATGCAATGACTGGGCAAGATGCAGTTAATGTAGCGGATAATTTTCATCAACAGATGGAGTTAACCGGAGTGGTATTGACCAAGCTTGATGGAGATACACGTGGTGGTGCTGCACTATCGGTCAAGGCAGTTACTGGATGTCCAATCAAATTCGCTGCTACTGGAGAGAAGATAGATGCTCTAGAGCCGTTCCACCCAGAGCGTATGGCTTCTCGAATCCTTGGTATGGGTGATATGCTCTCTCTAATCGAGAAGGCTCAGTTTAACATTGATACAGATAAAGCTGCTGAGCTTGAACGTAAGATGCGTACTGCTGAATTTACTTTAGAGGATTTTCTAGAGCAAATGGAGCAATTGAAGAAGATGGGACCGCTTGACCAGCTCATGGATATGATGCCGGGGATGGGCAAGATGAAAGGCAACATGAAAGTTGATGAGAAGCAGATGTCTCGTGTAGAAGCGATCGTTAAATCCATGACCATTATGGAGAAGCGTAAGCCGGAGATATTAAATGGTAATCGACGGAAGAGAATTGCTCTAGGAAGTGGAACGTCGATTCAAGACGTAAATCGCCTGCTTAAGCAATTTGAGGATATGAAGAAGATGATGAAGCAATTCTCAGGCATGATGGGTGGCGGCACTAAGGGTGCCAAAGGCTTGAAAGGTAAGCTGGGTAAAGGAATGAAGTTTCCGTTTGGGTGATAAATAAATTTTTAGAAAAAATGCGAAAGCAACATAGCGAAGTATTAATACTAATCTGCACTACACTGTGTAGGCCAAAGTTAAACTCTCGCTTGACGCAATGTTTAACTTTAGTTCTGCACTACACTGTGTAGGCCAAAGTTAAACTCTCGCTTGACGCAATGTTTAACTTTGGTTCTGCACTACACTGTGTAGGCCAAAGTTAAACTCTCGCTTGACGCAATGTTTAACTTTGGAGGAGGTGAAATATCATGGCAGTACGTATTCGACTTAAACGTATCGGTGCACATAAGGCTCCATTCTATCGTGTCGTCGTTTCCGATTCCCGTTCTCCTAGAGACGGTCGATTCATAGAGGAAATCGGTACTTATAATCCACTTGCTACAACAGCGGCAGTTACTCTTGACGAAGAAAAAGCGTTAAAATGGCTTCAAGATGGTGCGCAAGCATCTGACACTGTTCGCAATTTGCTTAGCAAAGCGGGCGTAATGAAGAAATTCCACGAATCTAAGCTTAGTAAGTAAGCAGCTCTCGGGAGGGTTTACGATGAAACAACTTATTACGGTCATTGCCAAGGCTTTGGTAGATTATCCGGATGAAGTTCATGTGCACGAAGTGGAAGAAGACCATGCTATTGTTTATCGACTTTTAGTGCATCCTAGTGATGTAGGAAAAGTAATTGGCAAACAAGGTCGGATCGCCAAGGCGCTTCGCACCGTCGTTACCTCGGCTGCTGTGAAGCATAGCAAACGTGTAACTGTGGATATTAGTTCATAAGAATAGCATATTCGTATGCTGGAGAAGGGTTGGGGATATCCCTAACCCTTTTCATTACACAAAATCGTTCATTTAACTGTATAAATCCAGTTATTATCCGAATTTACTTATGTAAACTTCTGGTCATTGCCGTAATAACTGTATAAATCCATTTGTTACATTAAAAAGAGGTAATGGAGTTTATAATAACTGTATTTACCCAGTTAAATTTTTGCATGGAAATCAAATGAATTCTGGTAACAGGGAGTGAATTACCTTGGTTAATGAATGGTTCACGGTTGGAACAATCGCAAATACGCACGGACTTAAAGGCGAGTTGAAAATCGTCTCACAAACTGATTTTCCGGAAGAACGCTTCAAGCCTGGAAGTCGATTAACAATGATGGACCCTGAATTATCTAATCAGATCGAAGTAGAAGTAGTAACCTCTCGGAATATCAAGAACACCTATATCGTTAAATTTAAAGCTTGGAATGATATTAACGAGGTTGAAAAATTTAAAGGCTATCTACTCAAGATTAATAAAGAGCAACGAATTGAGCTCGAAGAGCATGAATTCTATTACAATGAAATTGTCGGTTGTACTGTAATAACTGATGAAGGAGTAGAGCTTGGTGTAATCCAAGAGATATTATCTCCTGGTGCAAACGATGTTTGGGTTGTAAAGCCAGCTACTGGTAAATCCGTGTATATACCTTATATTGAAGATGTGGTTAAGCAAGTCGATGTTCAGAACAAGAAAGTGATTGTCCACATTCTGGAGGGACTATTATAAGCATGCGAATTCATATTCTTACCTTGTTCCCGAATATGTTCGAAGGCGTATTGACGGATAGCATGATAGGAAAGGCGCAGGAGAAGAACATTGTGAATATTCACACCGTCAACTTCCGAGATTATGCGAATAATAAGCATATGACCGTAGACGATTCACCGTATGGTGGTGGTGGCGGGATGGTATTAAAGCCAGAACCGATATTTAATGCAGTTGATAGCTTACCGTTAGATTGGACTACAAAGCCCCGTGTTATTCTGATGTGTCCCCAGGGTGAACGTTATACGCAGAGCAAGGCGGAGTCTTTGGCGAGAGAGCAAGACCTTGTATTTATCTGCGGGCATTATGAGGGTTATGATGAACGGATTAGAGAGCACTTAGTTACAGATGAGATATCGATTGGTGACTATGTACTAACTGGCGGTGAAATTGCAGCAATGGCAGTCATCGATAGTGTCGTGAGATTGTTGCCTGGTGTTCTTGGCAATGAGCTGTCTGCAGTGAGTGATTCTTTCAGTACTGGCTTATTAGAGCACCCCCATTATACACGACCTGCCAAGTACCGTGATTGGTCTGTACCAGATGTATTAGTTTCGGGACATCATGTGAATGTAGAAGAGTGGCGTCATCGTGAATCACTTCGACGCACCTGGCAACGTAGACCAGACTTACTAGAAGAACGTGAATTAAGCGGTAAAGAATTACAATGGGTGAAGGAATTTCGCAAACAATCTTGAATATATTGTAAAATAATATTTTCAGGAGGTTTTTATGGCTAAGCGAATGATTCTATTAGTGGGTACTAATAAGGGGTTATTTATATACTCCTCTGATGTCAACCGAAGAGAGTGGAGTTTAAGTGGACCCTTTTTGTCAGGGTGGGAAGCCTATAGTGTTCTGGGTGATAGTCGGCACGGTCATCGTATATTCGCAGGAACCTCACATACAGCTTATGGAGCAACAATAAGAGTGTCCGATGATATGGGAGAAAGCTGGACTCAGATTGAACAGGGGCCAGCTTATTCGAAGGAAAGTGGCTTTGCTCTCAATCGTATTTGGCAGCTTGTACAAGGTGGGGTAACGGAGCCTGAGACTTTATTCGCTGGAGTTGAAGAGGCTGGTTTATTCGTTAGTCGTGACCGCGGAAAGTCATGGCAAGAGCTCGATGCGCTAACTAAACATCCAACACGACCAGGTTGGTTCGGTGGTGCCGGAGGGATGTGTTTACATACGATTATAATTGACCCTCGAAATCCACTTCGCATGTGGGTGGCCATGTCTGCTGTGGGTGTGTTCCGCACAGATGATGGCGGGGAGTCTTGGATCACGTGTAACAAAGGGCTGGCACGAGTACCCACAGGCCAACCATACGAAGAAGTGGGATATTGTATACATAAGATGGTCATTGATCCAAATCAGCCGAATACCTTATACATGCAAGAGCATGGAGGTGTATTCAAATCTATAGATGGTGGAGATAATTGGGCCTCAATCGAAGAGGGGTTAACACTGAAAGAGGATGATTACCCATTCGGGTTTCCTATATGTATCTCGCCAACCGGTGATTTGTTCTTGATTCCACTCGAGAGTAGTGAGCAGAGGACAATGCGGGGAGGTAAGCTACTCGTGTACGGGATGCCAGAAGGTGAGCAGCATTGGGCTCCCATAGGCGATGTCGTACCTGACGAGCAGAAGCATGTTAGTGTGCTCCGTGATGCAATGAGTGTTGATTCGTTGGATCCGTATGGCTTATACTTCGGCACAACATCAGGAGAGGTGTTCTGCTCATTAAACTGTGGAAAATCATGGGAGCGACTACCAGGTCAGCTTTCGCGAATATTATCTGTTAAACCTTGGATCGTGGAGGATTGACATGCAGATAGAGGTAAGTGTTCCAATGATGATAAGTGATTGTACGGGCGGGAAGATTAATTTCTCTCTGGAGGCCTCCACCTTGAAAGAAGCTTTAGAACAATTAGTTACTATTTATCCTTTACTTCGAATTCACTTATACACAGAGCAAGGTGAATTACGGAAGCATGTTCTGATCTATTATAATGAAGAGAATATAAGTTGGCTTGAGCAGCTTGATGTACCACTTGAGCAAGGAGATAAGCTTCGTGTCTTACAGGCGGTATCTGGTGGATAGAAAGAGGTAGAATATGTCTGAACAGCGATTTCAACGTTACTCTCGACAGATGCTTTTCCCACCGATTGGTGAACAGGGCCAGAGAAGAATATCCCAATCACGAGTATTGATCGTAGGAATGGGAGCTTTAGGAACAGTATTAGCTAATCACATGGTCAGAGCAGGTGTCGGTACCCTACGGATGGTTGATCGAGATTATGTGGAAACGACAAATCTACAACGACAAATGTTGTATGACGAAGACGATGTTAGACAAGCATTTCCCAAGGTTATTGCGGCTGAACGGAAGCTAGTAAAGATTAATTCAGAGGTGCAGCTAGAGGCTAGGGTTATGGATGTCACTCCGAATAATGTAGAAGGGTTATTAGAGGGCATTGATCTGGTGTTGGATGGAACTGATAATTTTCAAACTAGATTATTGTTGAACGATGCTTGCTTTAAGAGGAATGTTCCATTGGTATACGGAGGTGCGATAAGCTCCCAGGGAATGACTGCCATCTTCATACCTGGTCAGACATCCTGTCTTCGTTGTTTACTTGGATCAGTGGATGGTGAAGGTCAAACCTGTGATACGATTGGTGTTATTGCACCAATTGTAGATATCGTAGCCTCTTTTCAGGCTGTGGAGGCTTTGAAGTATCTAGTAGAAGCCACCTCAGCTCAGAGACACGGTTTGCTCTCATTAGAAATTTGGCAGCACCAGATATTCAATATGAAATTATCAGAACCCAAGAGCGATTGCCCTACCTGTCAATTGAAGCAATATCCTTCATTACAGAATATAGAGAATCAGATAGCAACACTGTGTGGGCGAGCCACAATTCAGATCAAAGCACCAAAGCCTCTGATTTTAGAACAATGGGAGCGTAAACTTTCTCAAATTGGTAAGGTAAGTGGCAATCCATTCTTACTCAAGGTGGAGCTTCCCGAGGGTGAAAAACTTGTGCTATTCTTAGATGGCAGGGTGCTTATCCAAGGAACTGAGGATGTTACTAGAGCACGCATACTGTACGACCGATATATTGGTTCATAATTGCTAGTTTCTATTGAGTTTTATTAGCATTTATGCTAACATATAATTTGTTGTGTTTTGTTTCGAATCCGGTGGTCCGCTGCACGTTAGTACAACCCAGTAATGCTAAGGTTGTACACATAGGACGGCAAGAACACTTGTGTGGAAGGAGGAAGTCAAAAATGAATTTGTTACAACAAATTTCCAGAGAAAATTTGCGTACTGATCTCCCGAATTTTCGTCCGGGGGACACGCTTAAAGTACACGTTAAGGTTATCGAGGGTTCTCGTGAGAGAGTTCAGATCTTCGAAGGTGTAGTCATTAAGCGTAAGGGTGGCGGCATCAGCGAAACGTTCACCGTTAGAAAAATTTCTTACGGTGTTGGAGTAGAAAGAACATTCCCGTTTCACACTCCGAAGATCGAAAGAATCGAAGTAGCTCGTAGAGGTAAAGTTCGTCGTGCGAAATTGTACTATCTGCGTGAGCTTCGTGGTAAGAAAGCAAGAATTAAAGAAATCCGATAGGAAAAAAGGGGCTGACAAGCCCCTTTTTTTAAATTATTAGTAAAGTATAGAGAAAGTATCTCGGAAGGACCATCGTATATGACTGGGTCAGATCAGAATGTGCTTAAGAAGAATGAAGTGTTCGAATGGATTAAAGCATTATTAATCGCAGCTGCACTAGTTTTTCTGATACGCTGGCTTGCGTTTACCCCGTTTATTGTAGATGGGGAATCGATGCTTCCTAATTTTCAGAATGAAGAACGAATGATTGTTAATAAATTGATTTACGATTTCCGTGACCCTACGCGTTTTGAGGTTATTGTTTTTCTAGCTCCTGAAGGTAAAGACTTCATCAAACGTGTCATTGGTTTACCTGGTGATAAAGTTCGAGTTGATGGGGATAATGTATATATTAATGGTCAGCCTATAAGTGAGCCATATATTCAAGGTGAGATTGATCGAGCTGCACTAGAGGGTAGAATTTATAATTCTAGCTCAATTAGTATTACAGAAGAAGTAACGGTGCCCGAGGGTTCCTTGTTCGTTATGGGCGATAACCGTCCTCGTAGTAAGGATAGTCGGTTTACTCAAGTTGGCTTCGTTCCCTTTGAAGCTATTGTAGGCCGAGCTGATGTGGTCTATTGGCCACTATCTAGCCTTCGCTTAATCAAGCATTATGGTGGTGAAGAGAAATGACCATTCAATGGTTCCCTGGACATATGACTAGAGCTCGAAGACAGATTGAAGACAAATTGAAATTAATAGATGTTGTGATTGAGCTATTAGATGCACGTATACCTTTAGCGAGTCGTAACCCGATGATGGACGTCATTGTGAGAGAGAAGCCTCGTCTTGTTGTATTGAATAAATTTGACTTAGCCGACCCGATTGTTACTGAACAATGGAATCAGCATTTTCTAAGTCAAGGGCATCGAGTTCTGCAAATTGACTCAACAACAGGTAAGAACTTAAACCAAATATCTCCACTATGCAAACAATTGCTAGCAGATAAGATTGCTAAGCAAGTAAGAAAGGGTATTAATCCTAGAGCGTTTCGAGCATTGATAGTAGGTATACCTAATGTTGGTAAATCAACGCTAATTAACAAATTGTCTGGGCGTAGTTTAGCCGCCACCGGCGACAAGCCAGGCATTACTAAGGCACAGCAGTGGATTAAGGTAGGAACAGAGATGGAGCTACTGGATACACCAGGGATTCTCTGGCCTAAGTTTGAAGATCAAGAGGTTGGTTATAAATTAGCCGTCACTGGAGCGATCAAGGAGGACATTCTACATATTGAGGATGTTGCCTTCTACGCAATCAAGTACATGGTTAAGCACTACCCAGGAAGATTACAAGAGCGATATGGTATCGAACAATTGCCTGATGATCTTACGGATTCGAATCAAATCGTTGAAGTGATGGAGGATATCGGTCGCAAAAGAGGCTGCGTTGTAAGCGGAGGTCGTATCGATCTTGAGAAAACATCTGGTGTTATCCTACGAGAGCTTCGTGCAGGGAAATTAGATCGATTAAGCTTTGAAACTCCATAATCCATAGGGTTAGTAAACTCCGCGAGGAGTTTTTTTGTTTATTTGTTCTCTTTTCATCAACAAACAGAACAAGTACAATAAGAGAATCTACCATCGGAGGAAATCTACTATGCTGACTTACGAGAAAGAACTATGGACCGCAGGCGTTGAGACGATTGCCGGTATAGATGAGGTAGGCAGGGGTTGTTTGTTCGGAGATGTTGTAGCCGCTGCAGTTATTCTACCTCAATCTTTAGTAATTGATGATATAAATGATTCCAAGAAATTAAGTGAGAAAAAGCGCGAATCTTGTTATGAAGTAATCATGGAGCAGGCGATAGCAATAGGCATAGGTCGTGTAAGTGCAGACGTAATCGATCAGATTAATATCAAACAAGCAGCTCGATTGGCTATGAAAAAAGCTGTGGAGCAGCTGTCGATCCAACCTCAGTATTTACTTATCGATGCAGAGAAAGTCGATATGCCCTACCCCCAATTGGCGATTATTAAGGGAGATCAGCTAAGCCAATCGATCGCAGCAGCTTCGATTATAGCTAAGGTCACAAGAGACCGCCTCTGTCATGAATGGGATATGCTGTACCCTGGTTATGGTATTGCCATACATAAAGGTTACGCTACTGAGTTACATAGAGCAAAAATCATAGAGTTAGGTCCATCAGCCATTCATCGCAGAACGTTCCTTAATAATATAATCAACGAACAGCTGGAGCTTTTTTAGTTAATTAGCTTAATAGTACATGTCGAATTACCAATATCATTCCTATAGGTTATGCCGAATGCAGCAAGTTATGGAGGTGGAATTCTAATGAATATTAGCCAAATGCTTCGCGGAATAGTTGGTTCTGCTCAGCCAGTAGATGCCAAAGCACTGGAGTTGAAAATTGGGCAAGTCGTCAAAGGTATTGTTCTGCAATTATTAGCGGAACAAGAAGCTATGGTTAATATCGGAGGGGTTCCTATTAGAGCACGCCTAGAGACTCCATTACAAGCCGGACAGATGACGCTGCTACAGGTTCAACCTGAATCGAGTACAGGACAAGTGGTATTAAAGCCTCTAGGTTCTTCTAATATACGGTTACTGGAAACTTCGTTAACGGACCTTGTGAAGAGCTTCGGCTTAAAGGATACAGAGGCTAATCGAAATTTATTACAACAGCTGCATGCTGCATCTATACCATTAGACACGAAGACGATAAAATCATTCCAACCACTTGGCAGTATGTCTCCACCCCCCAATGTTCCACTTGATCAATGGACAGAAGCGGCAATTGTTGCCCACAAGAAGGGGCTTCCACTCAAAACTGAGATTGTTGCGCCTCTTCATCAAACGATGTTCGGAAAGTCTTTGCCTCAATCTTTGGAGCAATTGAAGGGGTCACTACAAACATTTGTACAAACTAGCACACCCCAAATAGATAATTCCGATACAATGACGCTCGTCCGCAAACTTATCGAAACAATTAGCAGTCTTACGACAGGAAAAGCGCCTAATACAACTAATGCTGCCAATACTTCTGATCAGGGAGGACGTATGATGAATGCTACTGCAAAGACTGCCCAAATGGAACTTAATAACCGTTCTACATTATCTGTGTCATCATCCACAGCGTCCCCTACGACAACGCCTACGTCTTCTTCAGTATCGACAGCACATATAACGCCAACATCAGTGCAGAGCGCAACAACACCATCTCCGGCGCCTGCAGCACAGGCTTCAACAGTGCTTTCTGTACCAAGTGCGTCAGCTACATCCATTACAACGCCTGCTACAACAACTGTAACACAACCACCAGCATCCGCCTCTCCTGAATTAACGCAGCAAACAACAGAGAAACAGGACGTTATTAGACCCGCTACGGAATCAGCAGCTCTTCCTAATAAAGCACCAGCAAATGAACGGCAATTGCCTCAAAGAGCGGAACCGATTGTTGCTGGTAACGATGATGAGCCATGGATTAAGCAATTATTAAAGCAGCTTGGCGTGGACCATGAGCATAGGACGGCTAACCTATTATCACAAACGTCTGATTCGCCTGATATTGAGGAACTACAGTTTCGACATGAGTCGGTCAAGGGATTATTATTACAATTAGCTAGCAGTGAACAAATGCCTAGTGCTCTTAAAGAAGCAATGCAACAGGTCACTCAACAAATCACAGGGCAGCAGCTTCTTCTCGGAGGAGAGCGATGGTCACCTTTTTCTTTAGTTACTCTGTTCGTACCCATTCAGCATCAGGATGGCACGACTACTGCTTCCGTCCATATTCAATCTAAGAAAAAGCAAGGTGGAAATCTTGATGCTGAAAACTGCCGGCTATTATTCGATTTAACGATGTCCACACTAGGAAACACACTTGTCGATGTTCAAGTGGTTAATCGAGTCGTAAGCCTACAGGTGCATAATGACTTTCCAATGATAGACAATCTTCTTGATTCATTGAAGCCAGAGATAGAAGCCGCGATGAAGCAAATTGGTTTTCAATTTATATCCATGAAGCATATGCCTTACCCAGAGCCAACTGTTCATCGTTCCGGAGAAGTATCATCCTCAACAGATGCTCGATCATCAGTTTCTACTACTTATCACTCTAAGCCCTATAAAGGAGTGGATTTTCGGATATGAATGAGCCTAAAGTTACCTCGAGAAAAAAAGCTGTCGCGCTCAAATATAGTCCGGAGGAAGGACAAGCACCAGTCATTACCGCTAAAGGTAAGGGGTTTGTTGCAGAGGCAATCATAGCCAAAGCACGAGAGCACGATGTTCCAATTCAGGAGGATCACTCCTTAGTAGAGGTACTATCCAAGCTGGATATTGATCAAGAAATTCCTCAGGAGCTTTATCAATTAGTTGCTGAGGTGTTAAGCTTTATATATCGAGCTGATCGTACAGCCGGCTATAAGGAACAGTCATGACAGATAAGCGAATGGATCAACGCAAATTAACAGGTCGGTTAGGTGAAGATTTAGCCGCTACATACCTTCTCGAACATAATTACGTCATTATTGAACGGAATTGGCGATGTCGAAGTGGTGAAATTGATCTAGTCGCAACGAAGGACGGTTTACTTATCATTATAGAAGTGCGAACACGGAAATCACTGCTTCAGTTTGGTCATCCGGTTGAATCTGTGGAGTGGCGTAAACAGATTCAGGTGCGAAGAACTGCTGAGGTTTATGTAACAATGAGTAACAGGACTACCCTTAGCATAAGATTCGATGTAATTACCGTCATACTTGCCAAGGATGGCACATTACTTGAGCTCAATCATATACCAAGTGCATTCTAAATAATAACAATATGAATTGAATAATGGATGGAGAGATATAAATATGGACCATATACGTTGGGGAATTATTGGATGTGGGGATGTAACAGAAGTTAAGAGTGGACCTGGGTTTCAGAAAGCGAATAACTCTTCACTAACTGCTGTCATGCGCAGAGATGCTCAGCTTGCGGCAGATTATGCAAGTAGACATCATGTGCCCAAGTGGTATGATAACGCGGATCAATTGATCAACGATCCAGATGTGGATGCGATATATATTGCTACGCCGCCAGCTTACCACAAAGAGTACACGTTAAAATGCGCTCAAATCGGCAAGCCCGTCTATGTTGAAAAGCCGATGGCGCTAAATACGATCGAGAGTCAAGAAATGATTAAGGCGTGTAAGGAAGCAAGTGTGCCACTATTCGTTGCATTCTACCGAAGAAGCATGCCCAAATTCATTAAAATTAAGGAGCTTCTAGATAGTGGATGCATTGGAGAAATTCGTTATGTGTCAGTAAGGAATACCTCAACATTAAGGGAGAAGTCATTGGAGGCTGAGCTTCCTTGGAGGGTTATCCCTGAGATATCGGGTGGTGGTCACTTCATGGACATCGGATGTCATAGCTTAGATCTTCTTGATTTTCTATTAGGGCCGATTAGACAAGCGAATGGGCATATTGGAAATCAAGCAGGTTTTTATAGAGCTGAAGATATTGTATCCGCTAGCTTCGTATTCGAATCTGGTGTTCAAGGCTCAGGACTTTGGTGTTTTACTGCCTTCGAACATGTGGATCTTACAGAAATTGTCGGAGATAAAGGAAAAATCAGCTTCTCAACTTTTGGAACAGATCCTATTGTATGCACTAACGAAACTGGGATTGTTGAATATCCAATCGAGACCCCCAGACACGTTCAACAGCCTTTAATTCAGACTATCGTTAACGAATTATTGGGCTTGGGACAATGTCCAAGTCATGGAGATAGCGCAGTAAGAACAAGCTGGGTAATGGATCAGATTATGAAAAGCAATTAATTATAGATTATATGGAACGATCCAATGTCCGATATTGTATCGCCTCTGCAATGTGTGGTGTCTCGATGGACGTGAGTCCTTCTAGATCTGCAATCGTGCGGGCGATTTTTAGTATTCGGTCATAAGTACGTACACTAAAGCCCATTGCGTCGAAGGATCGATGTAAGAGATGATTAGCTTCTTTAGATAAACCGCAATATAAGCGCAGCATCCTACCTGTAAGTTCACTATTATATCGAATTCCGAGTCCTTCATATCGAATCTTCTGCAGCATTTGTGCGGTAATGACACGATTCCGCATATAATCAGAAGTATAGATGGCTTGCTGGTCATCCGTGCTTTCACCCGTAATGACAGTATATTTTACCCTGGGAACCTCAATGTGTAGATCAATGCGATCTAATAATGGACCTGATATTCTAGCTCGATATCTTCTAATCATAAGAGGGGTACATTGACAACGTTCCAAATCAGTCTGATCTCCATAATAACCACAAGGACAAGGGTTCATGGTAGCGGCCAAGGTGAAGAAGGTTGGATATTGCAGGGATGCTCTAGCTCTTGATAATAAGACGTATCGATCCTCTAAAGGCTGCCGAAGCACCTCTAACACCTGTCTCGTAAATTCAGGCATCTCATCTAAGAATAGAATACCATGGTGCGCCATACTCACCTCTCCAGGCTTAGGAATTGTTCCGCCACCTAACATACCGGCATAGGAAATCGTATGATGTGGTGCGCGAAAGGGTCGTTCACGCAAAAGCTTAGTCTGATCGTTCCAACGTCCAGCGACGCTGTATACTTTCATTACTTCGAGAGCCTCATCGCTTGCCAAAGGGGACATAATGGTAGGTAGTCGACGAATCAGCATGGTTTTCCCTGAACCGGGTGGACCTACAAACATGATATTGTGCATACCGGCTGCTGCTACCATGAGTACACGTTTGGCGTGGTATTGACCACGAACATCACTAAAGTCACATGAAAAGGTTAAGGGGGATAAATCGGATAGGGAGCTAAGTTCAGCAGGTGATAAATGTTGCTTATAATTAACGACATCAATGAAATCATCTGAATTTACATCTAAATGACTCAATTTCTCAATAGGAACAACTCCAATTCCATCGATTAATCGAGCCTCAAAAGCATTAGATAGTGGAAGTAGAATGCGTTGATAACCAGCCTTTCTCGCCACATGTACCATGGATAACACACCTGTTACGGATTTAAGCTTGCCATCAAGAGATAGCTCACCTAACACAACACAGTTATTAAAGACATTGTGCGCTAATTGACCACTGCAAGCAAGAATGCCAATAGCAATAGCGAGATCAAAGGCGGAGCCTTCCTTTCTCAAATCTGCTGGGGCGAGATTAACTGTTATTCGACCTAGGGGGTACTGGTAGCCACTATTCTTTATAGCAGCCCGCACTCTCTCTGTTGCTTCTCGAATTGCATTATCAGGTAGGCCTACAATCGTCATCTGAGGAAGACCACTGGCTAAATCCACCTCAACCTCAATAATCTGACCATCAATACCTGTAACTGTTGCGCTTAATATTTTGACATACATGACAAAAGCACCTCTTCACCGAAATGATATCCTTCGGATAAAAGGTGCTTCCTTATTATCTGTATTCATTGTATTAAATAAGAATAATCTTGACAAGGGTTTGGAGTGGGAAATGTTGATCATTTCCTGCGAAATAAGAAAAAACGGGCATTATCATCGAAAATCGACAAACGTAGTCGAAATAGAGAAGAAATATTATTAAAATAAAGTAGGAAATCGTCAAGTAGAAGTGATATAATAGTTAGGGTTTTACTGGGACCTCGGAAAGTTGTAGAGAAAGCGATAAAATCGCATTGCACATTGTTGGCACGTATATTTTTCAGAATTCCCACCACACCGTGTGGGCTGAAAAAAACTGTTTGGCACAGCACATTTTTCAGAATAGGAGGATTGAAGCGATGAACATCCATGAGTATCAAGGGAAAGAAGTCTTGAAGCAATATGGTGTGAAGGTGCCGGAAGGTAAGGTTGCATTCACTGTTGAAGAAGCGGTTGAAGCCGCTCAGCAACTAGGCACAGCTGTAGTTGTGGTAAAAGCTCAAATTCACGCAGGTGGACGAGGTAAAGCAGGTGGCGTTAAAGTAGCTAAGAGCCTGGATGAAGTTCGTACATATGCCAAGGAAATTCTTGGGAAAGTATTGGTAACTCACCAAACGGGACCTGAAGGTAAGGAAGTTAAACGTTTGTTGATTGAGCAAGGCTGCGATATCAAGAAGGAATATTATGTAGGTGTAGTCGTTGATCGGACTACGGGTTGTGTTGTTATGATGGCATCTGAAGAAGGCGGCATGGATATTGAAGAGGTTGCCGAGCATTCTCCGGAGAAGATTTTCAAGGAAGTTATCGATCCAGCCGTAGGCATGCAAGCTTATCAAGCCCGCAAGCTCGCTTATGCGATTAATATCCCAACTGAATTGGTTAACAAAACTGTTTCATTTATGCTGTCTTTGTACAAGGCTTTCGTGGAGAAAGATTGTTCTATTGCCGAAATCAACCCATTGGTTGTCACTGGTAGCGGTGATGTTATGGCATTAGATGCGAAGATGAACTTCGATTCTAACGCTTTATTCCGTCACAAAGACATTGTTGCTCTACGTGATCTTACCGAAGAGGACGATAAGGAAATTCAAGCCTCGAAATTTGACCTAAGTTATATTGCTTTAGACGGTAATATTGGTTGTATGGTGAATGGTGCAGGGCTAGCTATGGCAACTATGGATATTATTAAATATTATGGCGGCGAGCCGGCTAACTTCCTCGATGTAGGGGGCGGCGCGACGACTGAGAAGGTTACTGAAGCGTTCAAGATCATATTGTCCGATCCAAGCGTAAAAGGGATCTTCGTTAATATATTTGGTGGAATTATGAAATGTGATGTTATTGCTAACGGGGTAGTTGAGGCTGCCAAGCAAGTGAGCCTTGATCGTCCCTTGGTCGTTCGTTTAGAAGGTACGAATGTAGAATTGGGTAAGAAGCTGTTGAATGAATCAGGGCTTAATATCGTTGCAGCGGATTCCATGGCTGACGGCGCACAAAAAATTGTTGCTCTAGTGAAATAGAGAGGAGGATTATCCAATGAGTATATTAGTTAACAAGAATACAAAGGTCATTACACAAGGAATTACCGGCGCAACCGGTTTATTCCATGCTAAGGGAGCCTTAGACTACGGCACACAAATGGTTGGTGGAGTAACTCCTGGTAAAGGAGGAACAACCGTTGAGATTCAATTGGAGGACGGAACTGCTGTTAAGCTACCCGTATTCAATACAGTTGTAGAAGCCAAAGCGAAAACTGGAGCTAACTCATCAGTTATCTACGTACCCCCTGCATTTGCGGCAGACGCAATTATGGAGGCAGTTGATGCAGATATGGACCTGGTTATCTGTATAACAGAAGGCATTCCGGTATTGGACATGGTGAATGTCAAACGGTATATGGAAGGTAAACGTACGATTTTGGTTGGACCTAACTGTCCGGGCGTAATTACTCCGGGTGAATGTAAGATAGGGATCATGCCTGGATATATTCATACGAAGGGTCATGTTGGTGTAGTCTCTCGTAGTGGAACTTTAACCTATGAGGCCGTTCATCAGTTAACCACAAGAGGCATTGGTCAATCTACTGCAGTAGGTATTGGTGGGGATCCTGTTAAGGGTTCAGAATTTATCGATATTCTAGAGCAATTTAACAATGATCCTGATACTTATGCGGTTATTATGATCGGTGAGATTGGCGGTACTGCCGAGGAGGATGCTGCAATGTGGGTTAAAGCCCATATGACGAAGCCCGTTGTCGGCTTTATCGGTGGACAAACAGCCCCAGAAGGCAAACGTATGGGCCATGCAGGAGCGATTATCTCTGGCGGTAAAGGTACTGCGGCCGAGAAAGTCTCTGTCTTGGAGGAATGCGGCATCCGTGTAGCACCTACTCCTTCAGAGATGGGCTCGACGCTTGCAGCCGTACTAGAAGAGCTCGGCATGTTAGACAAATGTATAACGATTAAGTAGTACAAACATATACAATAACTTCATGCAACAAACCTATGAATAGGTAAGCAACCTTTCATTCCTTTAACAGGAGTGGAAGGTTTTTTTATAAAATTTTTTAGGAGGTTATTATGAACAAAAGAGACATTTTATTCGGTTTACACGAGACATCTGGTATTGGGTGGCTCACCATCTTAAATTTAGTATCAAATTGTAAGGACCTAACCCAAATAAGCCAAATGGATACTGCGGATTTTGCTGCAATCCAAATACAGGCTAATAAAACCAAACAAATTCATCAAGCATGTACACAGCATATTATTGAAGAGAGAAATGAGCGCTATCAGAAATCCAATTATCATGTTATTACTTTTTTCGATGAGGAGTATCCTCAACTCCTGTTCGAAACTCCACAACCCCCATGGGTCCTGTATGTGAATGGGGATGTGAATTTGTTGAAATCCCCCTTGTTGGGAATGGTGGGTACTCGGATTCCAACCACCTATGGTAAACGTGTGGCATCTCAATTTTCTAAGGAGTTATCGGATTCAGGAATTTGTGTCGTAAGTGGTCTTGCTAGAGGTATAGATAGTGAGTGTCATCTAGGCGCGCTAAGCGGAGTAGGTAAAACTATTGCCGTATTAGGTACCTCACTAGATGTCGTTTATCCTAGAGAGAATGAGAAATTAATGGATCGTATCGCCAAAGAAGGTGCGGTGGTTACTGAGTTTCCATTAGGGACTAGAAGCGCTCCAGGGTTATTCCCTTTGCGAAACCGAATCATAGCTGGATTGAGTTCCGGTGTGATCGTTGTGGAGGCAGATAGCAAGAGTGGGTCGTTAATAACCGCAGAGCGTTCGATTGAATACGGTAGAGAGGTTTATGCAGTACCTGGTCCCATCTCATCCCCGAAGAGCAGAGGTACTCATGATCTGATTAAAGATGGATGCAGACTACTCACCTCTACGGCTGAGGTAATAGCTGATTTTAGCGGTAGAAAACTGGTTCAAGCTGACAATAGTCGACAATTACCCGCAATAATCGCTAAGGAAGAAATGACTGAGGATGAGCGACATCTGCTTCAATTTATGAGCGATGAACCAATAATTATTGATCAGTTAATTGAGAAAAGTGGATTTGACTTTGGACATTTCCATTCAGTTCTGATATCTTTACTTATGAAAAAGAAGATCGAACAACAATTCGGTTCATCGTATATCCTTTTATATTGAATACGGAAGGGGGCAAACCTGTGGCCGATACTCTAGTTATCGTGGAATCACCGGCGAAAGCCAAAACCATTGGGAAATATCTAGGTAGTAAATATATTGTTAAAGCTTCAATGGGTCATATTCGCGACTTACCGAAGAGCCAGATTGGCGTCGAAGTAAAGAACGGGTTTGAGCCCAAATATATTACGATTCGTGGTAAGGGAAGTATCTTAAAGGAACTGAAGGATGCTAGCAAAAAAGTTAATCGAATTATTCTCGCAGCTGACCCGGACAGAGAGGGTGAAGCAATTGCTTGGCATCTTGCTAGATACTTAGATGTTAATGAGGACCTTGAATGTCGAGTCGTGTTTAATGAAATAACCAAACAAGCTGTGAAGGATGCCTTCAAGACACCAAGGAAGATTAATATGGATTTGGTGTTTGCTCAGCAAGCCAGACGTATATTGGATCGTCTTGTTGGTTATAAAATTAGTCCATTGTTATGGAAAAAGGTTAAAAAGGGACTTTCGGCAGGACGTGTTCAGTCTGTCACCGTCAAATTAATTATGGACCGAGAGAATGAGATCAAGGCATTCATCGCTGAGGAATATTGGACGATCACAGCAAAACTAGGCATTCTTTCATCCGAATTCGACGCGAAATTCTATGGACGTCAAGGCGAGAAGATTGAACTTACTAATGAAACAGAAGTTAATGCTATTCTTCATGCTATTGATAAAGCCAAATATAAGGTAACAGATGTTAGAGAGCGAGAACGTTTACGACACCCTTCGCCTCCATTTATTACAAGCTCTTTACAGCAGGAAGCTGCTAGAAAATTAAATTTCCGAGCCTCCAAAACCATGCAAGTTGCACAACAGCTATACGAAGGCGTGGAATTAGGTAAAGAAGGAACAGTTGGTCTTATCACTTATATGAGAACAGATTCAACTCGTCTTTCACCTACAGCTCAGGAAGAAACTCGTGAATATATTTCGGAGAAATATGGACCCGACTTCATTCCAGAGTCACCTAGGAATTATTCGAAGAAAGCTGCTAATGCTCAAGATGCCCATGAAGCGGTCCGTCCAACATCGGTTACACGTTCTCCTGATGTAATGAAAAGCTTCCTTTCACGAGATCAGCATCGTTTGTATAAGCTTATTTGGGATCGCACATTAGCTAGTCAGATGTCATCAGCTATTCTGGATACTGTTACGGCCGATATCCAAGTAGAGGATTATTTGTTCCGCGCTAATGGCTCCACAGTTAAATTTCCCGGATTCATGAAGGTTTATATTGAAGGTGACGATGAGGGAACACAAGAGGAAGAGAAAATGCTTCCGAAATTAAAAACGGGTGATAAGCCTAAATTTCTTGGCATGGATCCTAAGCAGCATTTTACCCAACCACCTCCTCGCTATACAGAAGCTAGACTGGTTAAAGCACTTGAAGAATTGGGAATAGGTCGACCGAGCACCTATGCCCCAACCTTGGAAACTGTCCAGAAACGAGGATACGTTGCCTTAGAGGAGAAGAAATTTTTCCCGACAGAGCTAGGTGAGCTTGTTATCCAGCTTATGGAGGAATTTTTCCCGGAAATCCTGAATTCTGAATTTACCGCGAAGATGGAAGGTAGTCTAGATCAGGTAGAAGAGGGTACTGAGAATTGGGTGGATGTATTAGAGGAATTCTATAAGTCGTTCGAACAACGTCTTGAATTCGCTGAGGAAGAAATGAAAGAGATCGAAATCAAAGATGAGGTTTCCGATGAGATCTGTGAGAAGTGTGGTAATAACTTTGTGTATAAAATGGGCAGATTCGGTAAATTCCTAGCATGTTCAGGATTCCCTGATTGCCGGAATACGAAACCCATCGTTAAGGATATAGGCGTAGTTTGTTCCAAATGTAATACAGGTCAAATTATTGAGCGTAGAAGTAAAAAGGGTCGGGTTTTCTACGGCTGTAATACGTATCCTGAATGTGATTATGTTTCTTGGGATAAACCATCGATCAAACCGTGTCCAGTTTGTGCGTCCTTAATGACGGAGAAGAAGAGCCGTAATGGTGGCGAGCTTCGTTGTACCCAGTGTGACCACAAGGAAGAAATTGATGATAGTGCTGAAGCATAACGAAGTAGTTTTATCGACCACTTGCGTGGTCATCAAAACTTAGGAACAAGCGAATAATAACTTGCGGCACATTCACAACAAAATAGTAAAACCATCTATATTTTGTTGTGAAAACCGCAACTAATCATTCGCTTGTCCCTTAGCCTTTGCTTACGAAGTAGTTTTATCGACCACTTGCGTGGTCATCAAAACTTTTAGGAGGACTAACATTGCCGGGACAACAGAGAGTAACAGTCATCGGAGCGGGACTCGCAGGTAGCGAAGCAGCTTGGCAAATTGCTGAGCAAGGTATTCCAGTTGCTTTATATGAGATGCGACCGGTTAGGAAAACTCCTGCGCATCATACCGACAAATTTGCCGAATTGGTATGCAGTAATTCATTACGATCTAATGGATTAACCAATGCTGTGGGAGTTCTAAAGGAAGAGATGCGTATTATGAATTCGCTGATCTTAAAGTGTGCTGATAAGCATGCCGTTCCTGCAGGTGGAGCATTAGCTGTTGATCGCGACGGATTTTCTGGAGAAATCACTTCAACGTTGAGGAATCATCCACTTATCGAAGTACACAATGAAGAGCTTACCTCTATCCCTGATGGAATAGTTGTGGTGGCTACAGGTCCATTAACTTCACCAGATTTATCAGCTGAGTTACAATCATTATTCGGGGAAGAGTACCTTTACTTCTATGATGCTGCCGCACCTATAATTGAGAAGGATTCCATTGATATGAGTAAAGTATATTTCGCTTCTCGCTACGATAAAGGGGAAGCGGCTTATATAAATTGCCCTATGGATGAACAACAATTTGAGATATTCCACGATGCCCTAATAACTGCAGAAACAGCTCCGGTGAAGGAGTTCGAGAAAGAAATATATTTTGAGGGCTGTATGCCTGTTGAGGTAATGGCTTCAAGGGGTAAACAGACTGTACTCTTCGGTCCTATGAAGCCTGTTGGCCTTATTGATCCCCGCACGGGAAAGATCCCGCACGCGGTAGTTCAGTTAAGACAAGATAATACAGCAGGCACCCTATACAATTTAGTGGGATTCCAAACTCACTTGAAATGGGGAGAACAGAAGCGAGTGCTTTCCCTTATACCAGGGCTTGAAAATGCGGAAATTGTACGGTATGGGGTTATGCACCGAAATACCTTTATTAATTCACCCAGCTTGTTGCAACCCACTTATCAATATAAGAATAGATCAACATTATTTATTGCAGGGCAGATGACTGGTGTAGAGGGTTATGTTGAATCGGCAGCATCAGGTCTGATTGCTGGGATGAATGCGGGACGTATGGCACGTGGGGAAGAGTGTTTGACGCTTCCGATGGAAACCGTGTTAGGCGGTATGGCTAATTATATTACAACTGCGGATTTTAGGCATTTTCAACCGATGAATGCAAACTTTGGTCTGCTGCCAGCATTAACGGCTCGGATTAGAAGTAAGAAAGAACGTTATGAAAAAATGGCGGAACGCGCTATATTGGAAATTCAGAATTTTCGGAAAATTAGCACAAACGTCGCTTGTAAATAATTAAAATCGTGTGGTACGATGTAATTGTTTTTGACAATGATCGGCATGCCAGGGAAGCTGGTGGACAGATGGATAAGTTAAAAGCTCAATTTCTTGATTATCTTCTAGTTGAGAAGAATGCATCCCCACATACAATCAGTAATTACGAAATGGATATCGATCAATTTATATCTTTTCTTAAACGTGAGCTTATCGATTCCTTCCAAGCCGTTACTTATTTGTTGGTAAGGTCTTATCTCGCAGAGCTACAGAAGAATGAATATGCTAAGCGCAGTGTAACAAGGAAGTTATCTGCGCTTAGAAGCTTATATGTTTATTTACTTAGGGAAGAGCACATTCAAGCAAGTCCATTCCATTCTATACGAACACCAAAGTTAGATAAGAAATTACCCAAATTCATGTACTTAGAAGAGATGGAAGAGTTACTTCGTTTGCCAGATACTACGTCGGCGCTAGGACAGAGAGATCTTGCCATACTTGAATCCTTATATGCCAGTGGAATGCGAGTTAGTGAGCTCGTTGGTCTTAACCTGTCATCAATAGAGATGGATTTAGGTGTTGCATTAGTATTCGGTAAAGGAGCCAAAGAACGCTATGTTCCTTTAGGTGAGCATGCCATACATGCGCTGAAGCATTATATTCATGATGGGCGTAGTCAAGTTTGTAGTGACCCAACCATACACGCGCTATTCCTTAATGCGAGAGGCGGTCGACTTACGGATCGAAGCGTACGACGAATTGTGGATAAATATGTCGCACAATTGTCCAGATCCATGAGTATCAGTCCGCATACACTCCGGCATTCTTTTGCTACACATATGTTAGAAGCAGGCGCCGATTTAAGAACGGTGCAAGAATTATTAGGTCACGTTAACCTCTCGACAACTCAAATTTATACGCACATTACGAAGGATCATCTTCAAACTATATATAATCGAGCACATCCTCGCGCTTGATCAAACCTACCCAAAACATAGTAGTTTTATCGATCACTGGTGTGGCCATCTAAAACTTTAGCCCATGCTTACGAAGTAGTTTTGCTACACAAAACTTTAAGGAGGATTATCATGGAAATGACTTTTCATGCTACGACCATATGTGGCATTCGTCATAACGGCAAGGGAGCAATAGCAGGTGATGGTCAAGTTACCTTTGGAAACAGCATGGTTATGAAGCATCACGCTAAGAAAGTACGAAGATTACATAGAGGTCAAGTTATTGCTGGTTTTGCTGGTTCTGTAGCTGACGCTATCACCTTATTCGAGAAATTCGAAACAAAACTTGAAGAGCATAACGGCAATTTACAACGTGCGGCTGTCGAATTGGCCAAAGACTGGAGACAAGATCGTGTACTTCGTCGATTAGAAGCCTTAATGATTGTGATGGATAGTACCTCGTTACTATTGGTATCTGGAAACGGGGAAGTCATAGAACCGGATGATGGAATTCTTGCTATAGGCTCCGGTGGTAGCTTTGCCCTGTCTGCAGCAAGAGCCCTTCATCGCCACGCGTCGCATATGGATGCAAGAGAAATGGCACAAGCCTCACTTCAAATTGCCTCAGAAATATGTGTATTCACAAACGATAATATTATTGTCGAAGAAATTTAGGAGGTCTTAATGATATGAAAAGAGAAGCGATGACTCCAAGACAGATTGTCGAGGAGCTGGATTTATATATTGTTGGACAGAATAAAGCGAAAAAATCTGTGGCGGTTGCACTTAGAAATCGCTACCGTCGTAGTAAGCTATCGGAAACATTAAAAGATGAAATAGTTCCAAAGAATATTCTCATGATTGGACCAACGGGAGTAGGCAAAACAGAAATAGCTCGCAGACTTGCTAAATTGGTCAATGCTCCATTCATCAAGGTTGAAGCGACAAAATTCACAGAGATTGGTTATGTAGGAAGAGATGTTGAATCAATGGTCCGAGATTTAGTTGAGACCTCAATCCGCATGGTCAAAGCTGAGAAAACTGATATGGTTAAAGAACGTGCAGAATCAAATGCAGAGGATCGTATCGTTTCGATTCTTGTACCATCAACTCGCAAACAAAAGCAACCCAAGAATCCGTTAGAGATGATCTTTGGTTCACAAACCCAAGAGGATGATGAGGGGCAGGATGAGAATAATGAGCTTGTTGATGAACGACAAGCTGTTCGTGATAAGCTAGCGAATGGTCAATTAGAAAGCCATATTATTGAAATTGAGGTTGAGGATAATAGTAACTCCATGTTAGACATGTTCTCTGGCCAAGGTAATGAACAGATTGGCGTTAATATGCAGGAGCTATTCGGGAACTTCTTACCACGTAAGACTAAAAAAAGAAAGCTTCCCATCTCAGAAGCGCGTAAAGCTTTGTTCCATGAGGAAGCGCAAAAACTAATCGATATGGATGATCTTATACAGGAATCTGTTCGCAGAGCGGAGCAGGATGGGATTATCTTTATTGATGAGATTGATAAGATAGCTACCTCCTCTCGTGGTTCATCAGGGCCTGATGTGTCTCGAGAGGGAGTGCAGAGAGATATTCTACCTATTGTCGAAGGCTCCACAATAATGACCAAATATGGACCTGTAAAGACGGATTATGTGCTTTTTATCGCAGCAGGGGCATTTCATATATCCAAACCATCAGACTTGATACCTGAGCTACAGGGACGTTTTCCAATCCGCGTAGAATTAACTAATTTGTCCTCGGATGACTTTATCTCCATATTAACGGAGCCCCAAAATTCACTTACTAAGCAGTATACGGCTCTATTAGCTACAGAAGGAATAGAAATTACATTCACTACGGAAGCGATTCGCGAAATTGCTCGACTTGCAGGTGATGTTAACCAGAATACGGAGAATATTGGTGCAAGAAGGCTACACACGATGCTTGAGAAGTTACTAGAGGACCTATCATTCGAAGCACCTGACCTACAGCTCGACTCATTCATTATCACACCTGAGTATGTGCTAGAAAAATTGAGCGAAATAGCCAAAAATCGCGATCTAAGTCAGTACATTCTCTAACTTAGATGAATCATAACTGGAGGTTTATACAAAGTGAAATTAATTGATAAGTCACGAGCGCTCAATCGTTTGTTACAGAGAACAGCTGGAAATGCTGTGAGTTTTATGGAGATGGCTGAAGTATTAATGGGCACCATTCATTCAAATAGCTTTGTCATCAGTCGAAGAGGAAAGCTTCTTGGGTATGGTCTTCTGGATCAATCAGAAACGGGGGGGTCTTACTCAACCATCCTGGCTGACAAACGTATTCGTGCAGATTACAATAGCTTGTTATTCTCCGTTATGGAAACCGTCACCAATTCGGACAAAAGTCCAAATCAATTGCATATTGTTGAGCAGATTAGTAAGATGTTAGGCTTGGAAAAGTTGGCCGTTGTTCCAATAATTGGTGGAGAAGAACGGATTGGGACTTTATTGTTATCAAGAAATGGTCCTTCATTCTCCGAGGATGATATTATTCTTGGAGAATATGGTGCTACAATTGTTGGTATGGAAATTTTACGTGGTCACGTAGATGAGAATGAAACTGAGGCACGTAGTAAAGCAGCTGTGCAGGTTGCTATGAATTCACTGTCATTTAGCGAGTTAGAGGCGGTAGAACATATATTAGAGGAGCTTAAAGAACGTGAGGGTCTGCTTGTTGCAAGTAAGATAGCGGATCGAGCAGGAATCACCCGCTCTGTCATTGTGAATGCCTTACGTAAGTTGGAAAGCGCCGGTGTAATTGAGACACGTTCACTGGGGATGAAAGGAACGTATATTAAGATATTGAATGAACGATTAATGGGAGAGTTTCTGAAGACAGATGTGAAATCAAGAATATAACTCTCGTTTCGACATATTGATTGGAAAATTGAATAATTCTATCTTGTAAAAAGAGGATATTGCCCGGTATTTGTTGAATATTGATGTATTCAAGCTGCCTTTAAGAAAGAAGGTGTCGTTTTTCATGCTGTCGAAGAACCAAGCTGTAGACCGGATTAGTCGAGCATTGGATGCGAGTATCTTAAGACAGAATGTCATTACAAACAATATTGCTAATATCGACACGCCCCACTTCAAGAGGTCTGAGGTTCGATTTGAGCAATTCTTGAAACAAGAGCTACAAGCGTACAAGTCTACTTTTGTTGGTACAAGGACTGACCCTAGGCATTTATTCATTGGGGGTTCGTCTAGTGAACCAATCCATGCGCAAATTACGGTAGACCAGACTACATCTATGAACAACAACAGTAATAATGTTGATATCGATCACGAAATGTCACTATTGGCGAAGAATCAATTGTATTATAATACGTTAATTCAACAGATGAATGGTCAATTCAAAAAACTTAAGACCGCAATCGATGGAAGAGGGTGATGATGTATGAGACTAACAAACAGTATAGATATTAGCTCATCAGCATTAACAGCGGGGCGGCTAAGGATGGATGTTATTGCATCGAATATTGCGAATGCAGATGTAACTAGAGGACAACTTGTTAACGGAAAATGGGTTCCCTATCAGCGTAAGTTGGTGGTTATGGAACCTAAGAGCATGTCTAGCTTCCAGCAACAATTAAATAGTGTAATGAATAATAGTGTCGGCGAGGGTGTTAAAGTTTCTAGAATAACTGGAGACCGAACCCCCTTTAAGCAAGTTTATAATCCTACCCATCCAGATGCAGATGAGAACGGTTACGTTTTGTTACCTAATGTCGATGTAGCCAAAGAAATGGTTGATATGATCTCTGCTACTCGTTCTTACGAGGCTAATATCACTGCATTGAATGCTTCAAAAGCAATGTTCATGAAAGCTCTAGAGATTGGTAGATAATATACTTGAGATAGGTGGGATTATTTATGATTGACAAGATAATCGGTGCAGCTAATGTGAATCCTATTGCTTCACCTGTTAAAACTAGTGGAGTTCAGATCGGTGAACAATTTAATTCGATATTAAATGATGCCATAGCAAGAATTGGTGGAGATCAAAAGGAAAGTGAACAGTTGAGAAATATGTTTCTTGCTGGCGAGCTTCCAGATGTACATAGATTACTAGTTGCAGGAGAAAAAGCTTCAGTAAACTTACAATTAACTGTACAAGTTCGCAATAAAGTAATTGAAGCCTACCAAGAAATTATGAGAACTCAAATCTAGACAATCGTAGCAGATCAGAGTCCAATCTATCATTCTTATTACATAATATGACTCTGTGAATATTCTTCTATTTGGGTGAGGTGACAATGTGAATGAGAGATTAGCCCGGTACAGACAGATGATTGTTCAGTACTGGAAGCAATCAAGTAGAATTCAGAAAATAGTCTTCATATCGTCCATAGCTTTTATTATAATAGCACTCATTCTGACCACTTATAGCTTGTCTAGAACGGAATATTCTACTGCATTTACTGAATTAGACTCTGGTGATGCTGCGGCTATCTCGACGTATCTAACGGAACAAGGCATACCTTATGAATTTAGTACAGATGGTAGAAGTATAGGGGTACCGACCACGCAAGCTACTCAAGTGAAAATTGATGTGGAATCACAAGGGCTTATGAAGAATGGGTCACTTGGTTATGGTATTTTCAAAGAAAATTTATCCAGTTTTGGGATGACTGATAATGAATTTGGCATCCTGAAGGTGGACGCTATTGCAGGGGAAATTCAACAATTAATAAACGGAATGGACGGAGTTAATAAATCTAAAGTTGTTATTCACGTTCCAGAAGACAGTGTGTTTCTCTCGGAGGAAACGGATCGATCATCTGCATCAGCGCTTATTACTTTCAAACCTGGATTTCGTCCAGAGCAGGAAATGATCGATACCTTCTATAACTTTGTTACTCACTCCATACCGAATATCGACATGGCGAATATCACGATATCCGATCAGCAGGGCGAGCTTCTACCGTCATCTAAGATCGGTGGGGGTGTGGGAAACTCCTCCGCTATTGTTGCTCAACAATTCATGATAAGAAAACAATTTGAGAACGATGTACAACGCAATGTGCAGAATTTGTTGCGAAGTATATTTCAGGCGGATAAAGTTGTTGTAAGTGTCATGTCCAGTTTGAATTTTGATAAGAAAAATAGTGTGGAGCAATTGGTTACAGCACCGAACGTTGAAGACCAAAAAGGAATTGAAATTAGTCTCGAGAAAATTCAAGAGTCCTATTCCAGCGAGGGTGGTAGTGGCGCTGGTGGTGTGCCTGGTACTGGTGAAGGAGATGTTCCCGGTTATCCAAGTGGAGACACAGCGGGCGCTGTGGAATCGGAAAAGCTTTCAGAGAAAATTAATTATGATGTTAATCGAATCAGCAATGAAATTGTAAGCTCACCCTACCAAATTAAAGATTTAACGATAAACGTTGCAGTTGAGCCTCCGGATAAAGATGATATAGAGTCACTTACTCAAGAGACAAAGGATGCTATTCAACAGATTCTTAAGAATATTGTCTCTGCTTCCCTAGCAGATTCAGGTAAGGTGTTTACTGAAGAGGAGCTTTCAAAGAAAGTTTATGTTTGGGGTCACTCTTTTGATGGAGTTACTACAATGGAAGAAGCATCTATATTATCCAGCGGACTATTCTACGGACTAGGTGCTATAGCACTTGCCGTTGTCATAGTTGGAACATTATTAGTATTCCGAAGAAGAAAACAAGAAGTCGAAGAAGAAGAGCTAGCTACACCACTTAGAATGCAAGAGTTTCCAACGATGGATTTTGATACGGTGAACAATGATAATCAAGTGAAGAAGCAGTTAGAATCTTTGGCGAAGAAAAAACCAGAAGAATTTGTAAATTTATTACGCACATGGCTCGCTGACGAATAAATGATGCCATACAGTATTTTTCAGGATAGCATCTCTAAATCGTATGGTCTTAAAAAATTTTTCATCACACAACGTTGTCTAAACAGATAGGAGGGATTGTATGGCTAGAGGTCAACATCAGCTATTGTCCGGACGCCAAAAGGCGGCAATCCTACTAGTAGCACTTGGACCAGAAGTTTCCGCTCAAATCTTCAAACATCTTAGGGATGAAGAGATCGAACAATTAACATTAGAGATTGCTAACGTTCGAAGAATTGATAGTGTAGAGAAGGATGAAATTCTATCAGAATTCCATGAGATTTGTATGGCTCAGGAATATATCTCTCAGGGTGGTATTACCTATGCCAAGGATATTCTCGAACGAGCATTGGGCTCGCAGAAAGCCATAGATATTCTTAACAAACTAACAGCAACTCTCCAGGTAAGACCATTTGACTTTGCACGAAAAGCAGACCCAGCACAAATTTTGAACTTTATCCAGAATGAGAATTCGCAAACGATTGCCTTGGTTCTTTCTTATTTGCAATCCGATCAAGCGGCCGTAATTCTCTCTTCACTACCTCAGGATAAGCAGGCAGATGTAGCTAAGCGTATAGCCCTAATGGATAGTACTTCTCCAGAGGTTATCAATCAAGTTGAGCGCATTCTAGAACAGAAGCTATCTTCTACATCTACGCAGGATTATACGAATGCAGGAGGAATTGAAGCTATCGTTCAGATCCTTAATGGTGTTGATCGTGGTACGGAGAGAACGATTCTGGATTCCCTTGAAATCCAAGATCCAGAGCTTGCTGAGGAAATTAAGAAGCGCATGTTTGTGTTCGAAGATATTGTAAACTTGGATAATCGTTCTATACAACGGATTATTCGTGATATTGAGAATGCTGATCTCCAATTGGCACTTAAGGTGGCTAGTGAAGAGGTGCGTGATTCGATATTCCGTAATATGTCCAAACGTATGGCAGATACTTTCAAAGAAGAAATGGAATACATGGGCCCTGTTCGTCTTAGAGATGTAGAGGAGGCCCAAACTCGTATTGTAGCAACAATTCGTAGATTAGAAGAAGCTGGGGAAATTATCATCGCTCGTGGTGGAGGAGATGATATTATTGTCTAACCTCATCAAATCAAACTTATACCTGTCACAGGATGATTATAAGACGATCGAAGCAAACAAACTTAAGAAGAACGCTCAGAAGACTCCAGTAGATTCGGTGGAAGAGAACGGTGTTTCACGACAAGATCTCTTATTGGAGTTAGAGGAAGCGCGGATATTAAACAAACAAATAGTTCAAGATGCCAAAATGACTGCCGAACAGGTTGTTAATCAAGCTAAACAAGATGCAGAGAAGATAAAAGCTGAAGCTTTAATCGAAATAGAAGCATGGTGGGAAGAGCGCCGTAAACAGGATGAGGAGATAACCGAGCAATCCCGTGAAAGTGGTTATCAAGCTGGGTTTGATGAGGGTACGATAGCGGCCGAATTAAAAGTAAGTGAAAGCCATACAGGTATGTTAATTGAAGCCCAGAATATCTTAGAGCAGGCTTACGAGATGCATCGAAGGACTATTCTCGATGCAGAAATTTTCCTATTAGAGATGAGCTGCGGTATTGCTGAGAAAATAATTTCCAAAAAGTTGGATGATTCTGCAGATTGGATTATTGATATGGTCAAGGTTGCTCTGAAGCGCAGCAGTGAAAAAGGTTCGATTGCTATTTGTGTTGCGCCATCGCAATTTGCCTATATTCAAAGCGTTCGTGAGGAATTATCTTATACCATTGACCCTCAGGTTGAGCTGCAAATATATCCAGATGCTTCGATTAAAGATCATGGTTGTGTTATAAAAACTAGTTTTGGCACAATTGATGCTAGAGTTGATACTCAATTGACTGAAATTAAACAAGCGTTGCTGGATCTAGCTAGGCGGGGAGATGAGTCTATTGAACAATAAACCTATGTTAGATTCCAGCCAATATTTGGAGCAAATATCACGAATAGATCCGATTCGAATTAATGGAAAAGTAACACAGGTTATCGGATTGACCATTGAGTCAGAAGGTCCCGAGGCCGGCGTTGGTGATGTGTGTCATATATTCACATCGAAGAGCTCTAAGCCGATTATCGCTGAGGTTGTAGGTTTTCGTGATAATCGGGTTATTCTGATGCCGTTAGGAGAACTTCATTCAATAAGTCCTGGCTGTGAAGTTGTAGCGACTGGACGACCTTTGACGGTGAAGGTTGGATTTGAATTACTGGGTAAGGTATTGAATGGATTAGGTGAACCGTTAGATGAGAGCTTGCTGCCATCTAGGATGACGGAATATTCTACGCATAATGTTCCGAGTAACCCTCTACGTAGACCTAGAGTACTCGAACCAATTAGTGTCGGTATTCGTTGTATTGATGGCCTTCTAACCATTGGTAAGGGGCAACGTGTTGGTATTTTTGCTGGGTCTGGGGTAGGAAAGAGTACTTTGCTTGGGATGGTAGCCCGAAATACATCAGCGGATGTGAATGTGATTGCATTAATAGGAGAACGAGGCAGGGAGGTTCTGGACTTTATAGAACGTGATCTTGGACCGGAGGGGCTAGCTCGATCAGTAGTCATCGTAGCTACCTCGGATCAGCCTGCGTTGATCCGAATTAAAGGAGCGCTTATCGCTACAGCAATAGCCGAGTTTTTTCGCGATAAAGGGCTTAATGTCATGATGATGATGGATTCCGTAACACGTTATGCAATGGCTATGAGGGAGGTTGGGCTAGCCATTGGAGAGCCCCCGGCAACTCGAGGATACACACCTTCGGTATTCGCTAATCTTCCCAAATTGTTAGAGAGGGCCGGAACAGCTAGTAAAGGTTCGATTACAGCATTCTATACCGTCTTAGTTGATGGCGATGATATGAATGAACCAATTGCGGATGCAGTACGTGGAATTCTTGATGGACACATTGTATTGGATCGAGGATTAGCTAACAAAGGTCATTATCCTGCTATCGATGTGTTGGCAAGCGTAAGTCGTGTTATGAAAGAGATTATTTCGGAAGAGCAAGAAGCCGCCGCCGATCAGTTAAAACGAATGCTCACCATATATAGAGAATCCGAAGATCTGATTAATATTGGTGCTTATCAGCGTGGTTCTAATCCGGATATTGATCAATCCATTTCTTATATTCAAACAATTTGGAACTATACAAGGCAGAGGACAACCGAGAGAGTTGATCTTGCAGAGGCACAGTCCAAGCTGATCGAAATATTCTCTTAATTCAAAAATCGTTGGTAAGGAGCTGACAGGTCCATGAAATTTCGTTTTCCTTTACAGAAAATCGTCGATCTGAGAGGTAATGAAAAAACGCAAGCCGAATGGTTATTGTCTCAAGCCTTGGGTAAGCTCAAAGAAGAGGAACAATTCCTTCTAGAGCTGAATAACGAAATAGCTAACCAGCAAGAACAACTAAGCCGTAGCTCAGAGGTTCCCATTTCCATTATAGATATCCAATATCTTCAGGGGTATATTACTCATTTAGAGAAGCAGATTGAACGTAAACTAACGGAGGTTCAAGATGCAAGAGTAAATGTGGAGGGGAAACAATCCTTGTTGATGGAGCGATCCATTGAAGAGAAGGTCTGGACCAAAGCTCGGGAAAAGGCATTAAATCTGTTTACAGCAGTTTCATTAAAGAAGGAACAACAGGATATGGATGAGATGGCGTTAAGTCGTCATTCCGTTAAATAAGGGTATAACAAGGGTTTATATTGATTTAGAGAGGGGAGATAGCAATGGACAATGATATGGAGAAGTCATCTTACGGTACAATAGAGAGATTTATATATATTATATTGCTTCCTATATTGTTCACTGCTATTCTTACTGGCGTTCTGCTTACTTTGTTTGATTATGATGTAAAAAATGTTGTCTACAATATTGGAAGGAAAATCCCGATAATAAATAATATAGTGCCTAAAGAACAAATAGCTGGCGCGGATACAGGCAATCCTGCTAGTGAATCAATCCAACTCGATCAGCAAGTAATGGATTTAACTGATGCTTCTGCTGAGAAGGATAATAAGATCTTACAATTAGAAGTAGAAGCGAAAAGTAGAGATAAACAAATTTCTCAACTCGAAGAAAGTGTAGAGAAATTTGTTCTTGAACAGGAAACCAATGCAATGAACAGTGAGGAATACCGCAAACAATTAAAGAATTTAGCTTCTATGTATGCAGGTATGACGGCTAGCAAATCAGCACCTATCCTTGAAAACTTAACAATGCCCGAGCTGGTATTAGTCTTATATGAGATGAGCGCAGAAGATCAAGGTCGAATTCTAGAGAAGATGAACCCCAAAACTGCTGCTGATGCGTCTATACAATTAAAAGACGTTAATGAGTCGACTCGAAAGGATTGGGAAGAGCAAGCGAAAATTGCCAGAGATGAACGAACCGCTAAGGATGATCCGGAAGCGACAACACAGTTAACGAATGAGGAGCTTGCCCAAACCTTCTCAGCTATGACCGTAGATAGTGCGGCAGAAATCCTCATTCAATTGAATAAGACGAATAGCACAAAGGTAGTCTCATTGCTTAATGCAATGGATAATGCCTCCAGATCAAATATTCTTGCTGCAATTGCCGAAGTTTCCGCTGAGGATGCAGCGACACTAGCTAACAAGCTAGGCAAATGAGGCTATCTACATGAGAGGAGGTGAAAATATGGATATGCAGAATGTACAAGCTCAACAAACGCCTCCTTCCAAGACAACGTCTACAACAAGTAATACCACTGCCAGCGCTTCTACTACAAATTCCGGTGGAACAGCTACTCAAGAGACGTTTGTTCAAGCGTTGATCAAAGTGATAGAAGGACAAATCACAGGAGAACAAGCTGAGGTTTCAACCGAAGTGATGGTCTCGATAATTCTTCCGCCGAGTATCGTTAATTTAGTTTCTTCCCAAACTTCTGGCGAAGAAATTGAGGGAGCCGTTCAAGCTTTATTAAAAGCAATTCAATCTTTAGATCCCGATAAACTACAAAGCTTCTTGCAGCAGCCTGAGCTTCAACAGTGGATGGCTAAAGCCGAACAGCTAATGACGCTAGAGCAGAGTAGCTCTTTCAAAAAGCTTGAGCTACAAGAAATAGTAACAACTTTAACTCAACAAACAGAATTAAAGGCTGTTCCTACTAAAGAGCTCATTACAGTCTTGAATCGTTATCTGGACCTGCTTGAGAGTAATCCAACTAGTCCTATTGTTCAACAATTAGGTGCGGAACTAAAGATGATAACGACTAAATTGTCTGAATCATTCCCTGCTCTTTCGGCAGCGCCAGGTACACTAGTTGAAGCTAACAAACTTGATGGATCCAAGACAGATAAGGTAATCACTAGTACAAGCACTAACAATACACAACAAACCCAGAGCTCTTCATCAGCTCAAACTTCCGGGAATACTTCAGATCAACAGGAACCGAAAGGCTCTCAGTCACAGCTTTTACAGCGTTTGGCTTATGTTAGCCCAAATATCAAAGCTGTCATGATTAATCCCAGTGTAAGCAATGCATCCGAGACACCATTAGTTAGTGAAATATTGACGACGATAGTAGATGCCAGCAGTGCACAACAAGATGATGTTACTCTGACACTTACTCAGTTAACGGATTCACAGAAATTAGCTGCTACAGCTCCCGAGGTCAAGCCAAGTTTCCATTCGGTGTCTGCTCATGAATTTGCTGAAGAAATGACTCGTTTACTTGTTAAGAATATGAGTATAAATCAGTCTAATGGCATCTCAGAGGCCAAGATTTCTCTTGTTCCCGAACATCTTGGACAAGTAGACGTGAGAATTACAGTGATTAATGGTCAAATTACAGCACACTTTATGGCAGAATCCGCTCTAGCAAGAGATTTATTGGAATTACAACTGCCTCAATTGCGTGCTTCATTGCTACAACAAGGATTACAAGTCGATAAACTGAATGTTGAACAACACAATGAGCTTGGTTCATCTTTGTTCCAAGACCAGAGACAGCAACAAACCTCCCAGCAATTTACACAGAATGGGAAGAAAAACTCTAAGAGCTATGACCAGTTCGGAACTGATTTCTCCTTGGAAATGGATCAAGCTGTTCGAGTAAACCGATTAGCCTATGGCAATACATTTAACGCCACGGCTTAGGAGGGGGTAATACAAATGGCGGATTATGTAAAAGGAACTACGAATATTTGGCCCTATTATTCTGCGGATAATAAAAGCTCTGCCAAGGCGGGTGAGCAGAATTCGTTAGGCAAAGATGAGTTTCTGAAAATCCTAGTAGCGCAGATTAAAAACCAAGATCCAATGAAGCCGCTAGAGGATAAAGAATTCATCGCTCAAATGGCGCAGTTCACATCAGTTGAACAGCTAATGAATATGTCTACTGAACTAAAGGAACTTAAAAATTCACTTGGTTTTACTGCTACGTTAATTGGTAAGTCAATCGAATGGGAGACTACTTCAGCCAATGGCACAGACTCTATTATTAAAAGTGGATTAGTAGATTCTATTGCAATGAAGAGCGGAGTATCTTTAGCGGTTGTTGATGGTGAAGAAATCTTAATTAGTCGAATCATAGCGGTAAAGAATGAAGTCACAGAAGTAGACAATGAAGTCGTCACAAGTGCTGATGAGAATGGAGAGCAATTACAATGACGAATCCCATAAGAGCTGGTCAATTGTTTCCCCATATTGCTCCTCCGGGACAATTAGGTCGCAAGTCAGTACCTGAACAAAAACAGCTACCGACTGGGCAGAAGTCGTTCCAGCACATTCTCGAAGGGACGATGGTTAAATTCAGTAACCATGCTGAAGTTCGATTACAGCAACGAGGGATTCACTTAGGCACAGAGCAGTTAAATAAACTTGGAACAGCCATTGATAAAGCTGCTGCAAAGGGCTCCAAGGAATCACTCATACTCATTCAAGATGTGGCTCTAATTGTTAACATTAAGAATAGAACAGTGGTTACTGCAATGGACGGCAATCAAATGAAAGATAATGTATTTACACAAATTGATAGTGCAGTAATTATCTCATAAGAACTTGTATATGAGAGGCTGGCCCATATATGGAAGCCACATGCTGTGGACTGACTGAAGCAGCGAATTACAACGATTAAAGTGATCATACAAAATAAGCCTAGCTTACGAAGTCGTATTGTTGTGTAGTCTCATTTCGTAAGTCATCATGTTACTCAAAACTTTAGGAGGAATAAACCATGTTAAGATCACTATATTCGGGAATATCAGGTATGAGAGGTTTTCAAATTAAACTTGACGTTATTGGTAATAATATTGCAAATGTGAATACAGTAGGTTTCAAAGCCGGAAGAGTTATGTTTAAGGATATCCTTAGTCAGACGATGTCTGGTGTTACAGCGCCTGTAGACGGTCGTGGTGGAGCTAACGCTAAGCAGGTAGGCTTAGGTGTAACAATTAGTGCCATTGATACCATTCACACGCCTGGTAGCGCAATGACTACGAATGTTCCTACTGATCTTCGTATTAACGGTGATGGCTTCTTCGCCGTTAAGTCGACCGTCGATCAGGAAGTAGCATTTTTGACACGATCAGGAAACTTTATGTTAGATGCTAGCCGTCAACTTGTTAACGGTGATGGTATGCTAGTTATAAGCTCTGACGGTGAACCAATAGTACTAGACGAAGAGGTTAAGGCATTCTCCATTTCGCAGAGCGGGGAGATTATTGCTGTTAATGCAGATGGGACATCGGAAGCATCGGGAATCTTTGTCGGTGTTGTAAAAATCACTAATCCTGCTGGTCTAGAAAAGTTAGGCGGTAACATGTATCAGGTTACACCAAACGCTATGCCTGATGGTGAGTTTGAGCTTGGATTAGCAGATGATTTAGAAACCGGAACGGGATCGATTATTGCTGGACAACTAGAAATGTCAAACGTAGATTTAACAGCTGAATTTACAGAGATGATTGTTGCTCAAAGAGGATTTCAAGCAAATTCAAGAATTATTACAACTTCTGACGAAATTCTTCAAGAGGTTGTAAATCTGAAACGTTAGAATATAAGCAGGTAATCTAGGCAAGGATCATCTAGAGGAGTCTATCCGCTCCTCTAGATAATCTTATAATTGGAGATGATGCATATGATTCGAGTTACTCGTCTTAATGGCTCAGTCTTTCTTGTTAATGCAATTCTGATCGAAACCATTGAGGAAACCCCTGACACAATAATCACTCTTTCGACAGGGAAAAAATTTATGGTTCTCGAAAAGGCGCAAGATGTGGTAATCTTAGTGAAAACATATATGAGTGCTATAGGGTCTGTTCGCTTAGCGATAAAGACAAATAGTCAGGAAGAACCGGAGGAATGAATGGTGTTCAAGAAAATGCTGCCATGGGTCATCATGATATTTGTCGTAATTACGCTTATCGTATTTGCCGCATTCTTACTATGGAACTATTTATTTAAAGATACCAATGAGGATCCTAGTAATCAGGCTAAGAACAGTGTTGAACAAGTAGAAGGAGTTAAGATGTCCGCATTAGAAACCAAAGAGCTTGCTGTCGATATGAATGATATATTAACGAATCTTACTACCGGAGAATTTATAAAGATTAGTTTTACTTTCGAATTAAGTAATGAGAGTGCTAGAGAAGAATTTGTACTGCTTGATTTTAAGATTAAAGCAATTATTACTCAAACGCTCTCTGATTTAACGGTAGAACAAGCACAGGGTAGTACTGGACTTGATTTTATAAGCTCGACATTATTGAATAAGATCAATCAAGTTCTCGAAAAAGGAAAAGTTAGACAGGTTAATATTACAAGTAAAGTTCTTTCTTGATTTCATAGGCTTAGTAAAAGGGGTGACCCCATTGGTAGATGTATTATCTCAGAATGAGATTGACGCCCTCTTAGCAGCGCTTTCCTCCGGTGAAATGGATGCGGAAGAACTAAAGAAAGAGGAAAGCACCAAAAAAGTGCGATCCTATGACTTTAAGAGAGCTGTTCGATTTTCAAAAGATCATATAAGAAGTCTAACTCGTGTGCATGAGAATTTCGCGCGGTATTTAACGACATATTTTTCAGCTCAGCTTAGAACCTTTGTGCAAATAAGCGTTGTCAGCGTTGACCAACTACCTTATGATGAATTTATTCGATCGGTTCCCAAAATGACCATTCTTAATGTGTTTGAAGCTGAACCACTAGAGGGTCGAATGGTGCTGGAAGTTCACCCCAATGTCGCTTATGCGATGTTAGACCGATTACTTGGTGGGGTAGGCACGTCACCCGCTAAGATTAATAGTTTAACAGAGATTGAGACAGTGGTTATGGAAAGAATATTCAGTCGAACTTTCGAAAGTTTCCAAGAAGCATGGAAGTCAGTAGTCGATTTGACTCCACAACTAGTTGCATTAGAAACAAACCCGCAATTTTTACAGCTTGTTTCACCAAATGAGACCATCGCCTTAATATCCATGAGCACCAAAATTGGCGAAACGACGGGGATGATAAACTTATGTATTCCACATGTTGTATTAGAGCCGATTATGCCAAGACTCTCCGTTCATCATTGGTTCGTGTCTCAGAAGAAAAATCGCGCACCCGAAGAAATTGAAATGCTCCAGCTCAGGGTGAACAAAGCTACTCTTCCAATTGTTGCTGAGCTCGGCAATTCAAGTATATCGGTGCAGGAATTACTAAATTTGTCGATTGGTGATGTAATTACCCTAAATAAAGCTACAACAGATGGACTACAGATAAAAATCGGTGATAAGTTAAAGTATATCGGCAACCCTGGGGCAATAAAAGGCAGAATAGCCATACAAATTTCGGAGATCGTTACTGAGGGAGTTGAGGAAAATGAGCGGGAATAAGGATTACTTATCACAAGAAGAAATTGATGCATTATTGCGTCAAACATCAGAGGATGATAGTTATAACTTAGGCTTTGAGCCAGATATTAATGAATATCTAAACCCAATGGAACAAGATGCACTTGGAGAAATAGGGAATATCACCTTTGGAAGTGCCGCTACTGCCCTTTCTACACTATTAGTTCAAAAGGTGGATATTACTACACCCAAGGTCTCTGTTATATCCAGAAACTCACTAGAAACGGAGTTTCCTCGACCACATGTCGCTATAAGTGTTAATTATGTCGATGGATTTCAAGGGTTAAACCTCTTAGTCATTCGCACTACAGATGCGCAGGTCATTGCTGATTTAATGCTCGGAGGGGATGGCAAGAATCCAGAGGGAGAGATGAATGAAATTCATCTGAGTGCTGTTCAAGAAGCGATGAACCAGATGATGGGTTCATCTGCAACATCAATGTCTACGATATTCAACAGATTTGTTAATATCTCTCCTCCTGGCATTGATGTGTTCGATATGACTACAGGAGAGGGTACTAATAGCATACCGATGGAGGACGTTTTTATCAAAATCTCTTTCCGTTTATTGGTGGGGGATTTAATAGATTCATCCATTATGCAGTTATTGCCTGTTCAGTTTGCTAGAGAGATGGTATCTTCTTTAATGGGTGAGAGTGGGATGGCAGAACAACCTGAAGCTAGTCCTCCCCCAGTAAGTACTCCTCAGCCTCAGCAGCAACAAACAGCTCCACCTATGGCACCTGAAGCTCCTGCTGCGGCAGTACACAATTCCTATCAGCAGCCGCCAATGGAATATCAGCAGCAACCGTACACACAGCAGCCATACATACAGCAGCCATACATACAGCAGCCATACACACAGCAGCCATACACACAGCAACCGCACACACAGCAGCCAGCTGCATATTACCAACAGCCTAATCCTTACCAGCAGCCTACGATGCCTCCTATGCAGGATTTTGGGCAATCGATGCCGAATCGGAATATTAATGTGCAGAATGTTCAGTTCAGTGGTTTTCCTGCACAGTCCAATATGAATGTTGATCAGACAAACCTCGAGCTTCTTTTGGATATACCGCTTCGGGTTACTGTCGAACTAGGTCGAACCCAAAAGGTGATCAAGGATATCCTAGAGCTTTCACAAGGATCCATTGTGGAGTTGGACAAGCTAGCCGGTGAACCTGTGGATATTCTAGTAAACAACAAGCTAATCGCCAAAGGTGAAGTTGTTGTTATAGATGAGAACTTCGGTGTTCGTGTTACCGACATTGTTAGTCAATGGGATCGTATTCAAAAAATTCAGTAAAACTTAGTATATGCTTTCGAAGTAGTAGTCTTACGAGATTGTTGCTGCTTCGAAAGTCAAATATGCTTCACAAAACTTAGCGTATGCTTTCGAAGTAGTTTTGTAAGATTATTCTTACTTCGTAAGTCAAATATGCTTCACAAAACTTTTAGGGGGATTAAACTCATGGGCAACAGGATTTTAGTCGTAGATGATGCAGCTTTTATGAGAATGATGATTAAAGATATTCTTTCCAAGAATGGTTATGAGGTGGTCGGGGAAGCAAACGATGGATCACAAGCCATTGAAAAATACAAGGAATTGAAGCCTGATCTTGTTACCATGGATATTACAATGCCCGAGATGGATGGTATTACTGCTCTAAAAGAAATCAAAAAGATTGATGGGAATTCTAAAGTGATTATGTGCTCTGCTATGGGGCAACAAGCGATGGTAATTGACGCCATTCAAGCGGGAGCAAAGGATTTCATCGTAAAACCATTCCAAGCAGATCGTGTTATTGAAGCGATCAAGAAAACACTTGGACAGTAGGAATCCATTGAAAGGAATGGCGCTGATGTACTCCAGACTGACGAAGCTTTTATTTCTCATCATGTTGCTCTGGCTGTCAGCTTCTAGTGTTGTTTATGCAGATTCTACGGATAACACGGTAGATCTTGGTTTAGATGATCCCCCGAATATTGGTAATGTAGTTACAGTCATTGTTGTACTGATATTGATAATAGGTTTAATTGTTCTACTTATTCGTTTCTTAGCTCACAAGAATAATTCGTGGTTTTCTTCACGTTCCATTCGACACCTTGGAGGAGTAGGCTTAGGTCAGAATAAATCTGTCCAAATGATTAAAATCGGAGATTCCCTCTATGTTGTTGGTGTTGGTGAAGATGTAAGGCTTCTGGAGAAAATTGATAAGCAGGAGGAGATTGATGCCATATTTCAATCATTAAATTCGGCTCCTACTTTATCTGGAAAAGGTATTATCGCTTATATCATGCAATCGATAAATTCTAGAAGACAGAAAAGCATTCCTATAGATAATAATGATCCTACTGCTATATCAAGCTTTCAAGAAATATTTCATAGCAAAATGCAACAAGTTACTGACCGCAGACAACAACTGAAGAATGAATTGGAAGGTGACAGCAATAGGTCAGATGGGAACAAACTATGATGCGATTAAGAATAATTATTATGCTTCTGATGATTCTTGTTGCAGTGTTGTCATTCAGCAGTCAAGCTTTGGCCGATACTTTAGAGCTTCCAGGCATACCTACATCAGATGAACCAGGTGATGTAGGTAGTACTATAACAATATTGGTACTGCTTACCTTACTGAGCTTAGCTCCTTCTATTGTTATTCTTATGACATCTTTTACTAGAATCGTTATTGTTCTAGGCTTTGTTAGAACAGCATTGGCTACCCAGCAGATGCCTCCTAATCAGGTATTGATCGGCCTAGCCTTGTTCATGACATTATTCATTATGGCACCTACAATAACCGAGATTAATGAGACAGCATTACAGCCCTTCTTGGCTGGAGAAATTGAACAGCAGGAAGCCATAGACCTCTCTATTCTACCAATGAAGAAATTTATGGCAAAGCATACAAGGGAAAAGGATTTATTACTTTTTCTGAATTATTCCAAAGCAGAGAGGCCAACAAGTTATGCAGATATCCCACTAACCACGTTAGTACCTGCTTTTGCAATTAGTGAGCTTAAAACTGCATTTCAGATGGGATTTATGATATTCATACCATTTCTAGTCATTGATATGGTTGTATCCAGTGTATTGATGGCTATGGGGATGATGATGTTGCCACCCGTAATGATCTCACTCCCATTCAAAATATTACTGTTCATTCTTGTGGATGGCTGGTATCTTGTTGTTAAGTCCTTATTGTTTAGCTATGGCACTTGATTATGTTATGCTAATCTGCAGAAATTCTCAGGAGGTTTGCGTAAGTGAGTGCTGAATTCGTAATACAACTAGCGGGTCAAGCGGTATATCTAGTCTTGAAGACAAGTGCGCCAATGCTTTTAGCCGGCTTAGTCATTGGTCTGCTTGTAAGCGTGTTTCAAGCAACAACACAAATTCAAGAGCAGACTTTAGCCTTTGTCCCGAAGATTATAGGTGTGCTTGTAGCAATGCTATTATTTGGACCGTGGATTCTTACATCACTTGTAGACTTCACATTTAATATTCTAAATAATCTTCACAAATATATTGGATAGGGCTGTGAATGAATGCAACTCATTGCTCAGTTTCTTCCTTCTTTTTTGTTAATCTTTTGTCGAATTACGGCGTTTTTTGCGGTGGCTCCGATCTATTCATTCCGAAGTATGCCCAACGCATTCAAGGTTGGTTTAGCTGTATTCGTTAGTCTCTTGATAACGTCTGCTATGGGTGCACAAGATTCACTCATCATGGATGCTGAATACATATTACTCATTGTGAGAGAAATTTTAATCGGTTTACTGTTAGGCTTCACGGCTTACTTATTATTCACAGTGATTCAGGTAGCTGGTTCATTCATTGATATTCAGATGGGCTTCGGTATTGTTAATGTGATCGATCCTATGACTGGTGCACAGAGTCCAATCATGGGTAACCTTAAATTTTTTATAGCTATATTATTGTTTCTTTCCGTTAATGGCCATCATTATTTATTATTATCTATCATGAAGAGCTATGATTGGGTACCGATGGATAATCGGATATTCACTAAAATTGCGGATGGTACTATTTCTTCTTTTATAATTGATACTTTTGGACAAATGTTCTATCTGGCTTTTCAGATGGCTGCTCCTATGGTCGCTACATTATTCCTTGTAGATGTTGCCTTAGGGGTACTTGCAAGAACTGTACCACAATTTAATGTATTCGTTATTGGCTTACCAATCAAAATCGCTGTAGGCTTCATTCTACTTGTTCTAATAGTTCCTAGCTTGCTCTATTTGTTTAGTGAGTTGTTTACAACGATATTTGATGCTCTTCAAAGATTAATGAATGCTATTGCTGCTTAGTGAATGGGAGGGGATGTGGTTGACCGTTCTAAAATTAAGAGTGAACCTACAATTATTCGCTCAAGAGAAGACGGAACCAGCTACACCCAAGAAGAAGGCGGATGAACGGAAGAAGGGCCAGGTTGCCAAAAGCCAAGAGATACCAGGCGCTTTTATACTTTTCTTTTCTTTTTTGTTTCTATTCATGTTTGGCGGTTATTTCCAGGACAGGATATATCGACTGTTTACCGTATCATTCAATGAATATATGCTCTGGGATGTATCTATCAATAACACTATAATTATTTTTGGGAATTTACTACTAAATGGTTTTTTTCTACTACTACCTATTTTTTTAGGAACTGTTGTCATTGCTATTCTCGGTAATTATTTGCAAATTGGTTTTCTATTAACCGGCGATCCATTGTTGCTAAAATTTAGTAAACTTAATCCAATTGCTGGAGCTAAGAGGATATTTTCATTACGGTCAGTAGTTGAATTTTTAAAATCACTTCTGAAATTTTCTATAGTGGCCATTATATGTTATACGACAATTGTTGCTGAGAAAGATGCGTTTTTGGCTCTAGCCAATTTGCCGCTGGAGAGTATATTTGGCTTCACCGCAAGAGTCACACTAATACTTGGACTAAAAATTGGCGGAATCCTCATTGTCCTTGCATTGTTCGATTATATGTATCAGAAATATGATTACGAAAAAAACCTAAGAATGTCGAAACAGGATATCAAGGATGAATATAAAAAGTCTGAGGGTGACCCATTAATAAAAGGGAAGATCCGTGAAAAACAAAGAAGAATGGCACTCCAGCGTATGATGCAGGACGTTCCTAAGGCGGATGTGGTAATTACGAATCCAACTCATTTCGCGGTAGCTCTACGATATGATCCCAAAGAGATGGAATCACCAGTTGTTATAGCGAAGGGACAAGATTATATCGCACTTAAAATTAGAGAACTAGCCAATATCAATAACATTACTTTAATGGAAAACAAACCTCTAGCTAGAGCCCTATACGAACAGGTTGAGATTGGCGAATCTGTTCCAGCAGACTTATTTCAAGCAGTTGCTGAGGTGTTAGCATATGTGTATCGACTAAAAAGAAAAGCGTAACTAGTTAATTACCGTCATAAATTCAGGATTCATCTCCACACAGTGTGGTCTAAATTTACAACTAGTTAATAACCGTCATAAATTCAGGATTCATCTCCACACAGTGTGGTCTAAATTTACAACTAGTTAATAACCGTCATAAATTCAGGATAGATAGGGAGGCATCAAGATGAAAGTTAAAGATCTCACTGTACTTATTGGAGTTATCGGGATCGTCTTGATGATGATTGTGCCTATCAATATACATTTACTAGATTTCCTGCTTATGATCAATATAGCTATGGCTTTGGTGATTATACTCGTCTCGATGAATACACAAGATGCGCTTGAATTTTCTATTTTCCCTTCTTTACTATTGATTACTACATTATTCCGTTTAGCTCTGAATGTCTCTACAACGAGGAATATTCTAGCTAATGCTGAAGCCGGAGCAGTGGTAGAAACCTTTGGTAACTTTGTAGCTGGCGGTCAAATTGCCGTCGGCTTTGTTGTGTTCTTAATTCTTGTAATTGTTCAATTTATTGTTATCACAAAAGGTTCAGAACGAGTAGCAGAGGTAGCTGCACGATTTACCTTGGATGCGATGCCTGGGAAACAAATGAGTATTGACGCAGATTTGAACGCAGGGATGATTAATGATCAACAAGCTAGGGATCGTCGGATTAAGATTGGGCGAGAAGCTGATTTTTATGGATCCATGGATGGTGCTACAAAATTCGTTAAAGGTGATGCGATAGCGGGTATTATCATTCTGTTAATCAACTTGCTAGGTGGTTTAATCATAGGCGTATCTATTCACGGTATGGGATTCGGAGAAGCCATGGAAACCTATTCGATATTAACTATTGGAGATGGTTTAGTAAGTCAAATTCCAGCGTTGCTAATCTCAACTGCCACTGGTTTGATTGTCACCCGAGCTGCATCCGATGGAAATCTTGCATCTGACATCACGTCACAGCTATTCTCATACCCGAAGCTATTGTATATTGTTGCTGGAACTATATTCTTACTAGCTGTAGCTACTCCGATTCCGAACTTTACCAGTTTTTTACTCGCTGGTGTAATTACATACGGTGCGTATAAGATGCAACAAAATCTTAATCGCAAGCAGGTGGAGGACGAACAACAAGAAGAGGAATCACAAATTGAAGAGGTTAGAAGTCCTGAGAGTGTGATTAGTCTTCTAAATGTCGATCCTATTGAATTTGAGTTTGGATATGGTTTAATTCCGCTTGCAGATGCTGGTCAAGGCGGAGATTTACTTGATCGGATTATTATGATTAGAAGGCAATGTGCATTGGAAATGGGTGTTGTAGTTCCGGTAATCCGAATCCGCGACAATATTCAACTAAAACCGAATGAATACGTCATAAAAATTAAAGGGAATTTGATAGCCCGTGGTGAATTATTACTTAATCATTATCTAGCTATGAGTCCTGGTATTGATGATGATTCAATTGTTGGTATCGAAACGCTTGAGCCGGCATTTCAGCTTCCAGCTATATGGATTGATGAACCGACGAAGGAACGAGCAGAATTATCAGGATATACTGTTGTAGATCCACCTTCCGTAGTAGCTACTCATCTAACGGAAGTTATCAAGAAGCATGCACATGAACTAATAGGAAGACAAGAAACAAAGACCTTAGTTGATAATGTAAAGGAAAGTTATCCTGCTCTTGTGGATGACCTAATTCCAAACCAATTATCTCTAGGTGATCTACAGAAGGTACTATGCAAGCTTCTTAAAGAAAAAATATCTATACGTGATATGATCACTATCTTTGAAACCTTGGCTGATTATAGTGCATACACCAAGGATCCTGACGTACTTACAGAGTATGTTCGTCAGTCTCTATCTCGTCAGATTACTCAGCAATATGTACCCACTGGTCAATCTTTGCGTGTAGTTACGGTTGGTCCGAATTTAGAGAAGAAAATAACTGATTCCGTCCAACAGACCGATCAAGGCTCTTACTTGGCATTGGATCCAATTGCAACTCAAACCATCTATCACAAACTGACTGAGCAGTTAAATAAATTGATTCAATCTGGTCAGCAGCCCATAATTCTAGCTTCACCAACCATTCGAATGTATTTAAGACAATTGCTGGATCGATCCATGCAAGATATCCCAGTGTTGTCCTATAATGAGTTGGAGCCAAATGTCGAAATCCATAGTGTTGGGGTGGTTAATATATGAGAGTCAAACGATATGTAGTAGATTCCATGCCTGATGCTCTTCAAAGAATTCGTGTAGAGCTCGGTAAGGACGCTGTCATTCTGAATACGAAGGAAATAAAAAGCGGCGGATTTCTCGGTCTATTTAGTAAGAAGAGAATAGAGGTTATTGCAGCTACCGATAACACGTTCAGTGCGCCGAAATCGCCACAACCACCAACATCAATACCCACACAAATGATGATGGAAGCAAAGCCGCCTCTAACTGCTGTGAGAGCCTCTTACACGGATGCGCAGATTAGCTCCAAAACAAATGTTCTCGAGCTACCGACCACAACGGAACAACGGGCTAAATTAAAGCCTGATGTTGAGCACTTTCAAGAACCGATAGCCTCAAGGACAAAACAAAATGATGATATCTTAATCGATGAGGTTAGACAAGTCAAAGAATTATTCCTGAAGTTTTCTGCTAAAGAAAGTCTAATGAGGACACCTGAGCCTTTTCAATTAATTCAACGTCGATTATTAGAACAGGAGATAGAGCCAGATATTATTGATTCACTTATTACCAATGCGCTTGCTGAACAAACTATACTAGGATTTCAATGGTCAGAGGAACAAGCCGCTAAGGCAATTCGAAGCGGACTACTCAAAATACTACATAATGACAGGCCAAAAGCGCTGTCTAGGGATATTCAGATCGCACACTTTGTTGGACCTACAGGAGTAGGTAAGACTACAACGATTGCAAAACTTGCTGCTGAACAAGTATTGAAATTTAATCGTAAGGTAGGCTTTATTACTTCAGATACCTATCGTATTGCTGCAATTGAACAACTCAAAACATATGCAACTATACTTAATATTCCTCTTGAGGTAGTTTTCTCGCCTCAAGAATTAGTTAAGACCTTTAAACTATTTGCAGATAGAGATATCATCTTCATGGACACTGCTGGTCGCAATTTCCGTAATGAAATGTATGTATCTGAGCTTAATACCTTACTCAAGGAGAACGGCAATAGTGAAACCTATTTGGTTTTAAGTCTTACTTCCAAATATCGAGATATGAAGGCAATTACAGAAAACTTCTCTAAATTCAAAATCGACAAAATATTGTATACAAAGCTTGATGAAACAGATTCCTATGGCTCCATTGTGAATATAGCTCATGATTTTTCACTAACCTGCTCTTATGTAACGAATGGACAGAATGTACCAGATGATATTAATGAGATCAATGAAAATCAAATTGTCGACCTCATCATGGGAGGTATCGGTCATGAGTGATCAAGCTCAAGGGTTAAGGAACATGCTAACGGATCGACAGGACTCCATTGAGCGAACAACTAGAATTGTAACTGTAACCAGCGGAAAAGGAGGGGTAGGAAAATCGAATTTCACCCTGAATTTTGCATTAGCTCTTCAATCCCATGGTTATAAGGTTTTGATTTTTGATGCTGATATCGGTCTAGCTAATATTGATGTTCTTATGGGAATCACTCCGAAGTTTAATCTGTTTCATCTAGTTAAGAGGCAGAAGACAATTTGGGAGATTATCTATAAAGGTTATAATGATGTGCAATTTATCTCAGGTGGATCCGGATTTAGTGATCTACTTCGACTGTCGGAGGAAGATCTTGAATACTTTACGGAGCAGATAAATGAACTGAATGGATACGTTGATTACATATTATTCGACACTGGGGCAGGATTGTCGAAAGAAACGTTGAAATTTATAGTATCGGCACATGAGACCATTGTTGTGACGACTCCTGAACCAACTGCAATCACGGATGCCTATGCGATTATCAAGATGGTCCACGGTATGAATTATAAAGTGCCATTTAACCTAGTGGTTAATCGTGTTAGTGAAGTTAATGAGGGAAGACGAACAGCGGAGAAAATTAGTCTAGTAGCCAAGCAATTCCTAAAACTAGAAATTCCAATGCTTGGTTATATTAATGAGGACCAATGCGTGCAGAAGGCAGTTCGCAAACAAATGCCATTCTCCATAGCTTTTCCGAATTGTTCAGCAGCTAAATCAATCTCTAGCATGGCTTTAGCTTTTGCGACAGGCGAGAAAAAAGTAGATGAAGAGCACTCCGGTGTAAGAGGTTTCCTAAGTAGAATGTTAAAGCTTGCTCGGTAACAGCGAGTAATAACGACTTCCGGAGGTATATGATGACACCTTACAAAGTATTAGTTGTCGATGATTCCGCTTTCATGAGAAAAATCATTAGCGACTTAATCATGGAAGATTCTCAGTTTGAAGTGATCGATACGGCCAAGAATGGTCGCGAAGCAGTTGAGAAGACCAGAGAAATACGGCCTGATATCATTACAATGGATGTAATGATGCCAGTCATGAATGGTTTAGAAGCACTTCGAATTATAATGAATGAAAATCCTATACCTGTTGTCATGCTTAGTAGTATGACAGGGTCAGGCACTCAAGAAACAATTCAAGCATTAGAACTTGGTGCGGTCGACTTTGTCCGTAAGCCTTCCGGTTCTATCTCACTTGATTTGCATATAGTTAAAGAAGATATTCTGGACAAGCTTAGAATGGGAGTTCATGCTAAGATTCTCCCCCCCCATCGTAACAGTGAATCCACTGTCATTAAAGCTAAAGCGATGGCCCAGCCGTTAGCCAGTTTACTGGAAGAAAGTGTGACAATTCCATTCGATCATGTAGTTGCTATTGGCACATCAACCGGTGGACCAAGAGCACTTCAAACTGTATTATCGGGATTGCCCAAAGATTTTGCTGCACCAGTACTCATTGTGCAGCACATGCCACCTAACTTTACAAAGTCTTTAGCTATTCGATTGGACACCTATTGTGGATTGCAAGTTGTTGAAGCTGAGGATGGGATGAGGGTGAAACCGGGTACTGTTTATATTGCTCCCGGGGGTTGGCATATGAGTATGATTCAAAAACAAAAGAATCATTTCATAATTAGCCTGAATAAGGAGGAGTTACGTGGGGGCCATCGTCCTTCCGTAGAAGTATTATTCGAATCACTAATCCCGTTTAAGGATCTCAAGCGGCACATTATCATTATGACGGGGATGGGAAGCGATGGTGCTAAAGTGATAGGAAAACTGAAGGATAGTGGAGCCAATACAACAATTGCGGAGTCTGAAGAAACTTGCATTGTCTATGGAATGCCAAGGGCAGCCATAGAGTTAGGTAGAATTGATTTTATTCTTAGGCAACAAGAAATATCGAATAAATTAATTGAATTGATTCAATGAACGAAGCAGTTTGATTTACCGCTTGTGAGCCAACAGGAGGTGTTAAGGGATGGAAATGAATCAGTATCTTGCCATGTTTATCGATGAATCGAAAGACCATCTACAATCGTTGAATGAAAACTTACTTAAATTGGAGAGTAGTCCTGAGGATATTGCTATCGTTCAGATCATTTTCCGTTCCGCGCATACCTTAAAAGGTATGTCTGCTACTATGGGATACCAAGATATCGCTTCATTGACGCATGAGATGGAGAATGTTCTAGATTTAGTTCGAAATAATAAACTGACCATGAATGGTGGAATTTTCGATGTCTTATTTAAAAGCACGGATTTCCTTGAAATTATGGTTCAGGACATTATTGACGGTGGAACAGGTCAAGCCGATGTATCTTCTGTAGTGACGATACTTAAATCTATTGTGAGTGGCGATTTTAAGAGTCAAGATAGCGAGGACAAAAAGTCGTCCTCCATCGGTAAAGAAATGGAGCTTGATGAATATCAGTTTTCCGTTCTTGAGCAGTCGCTTGACAGTGGATTTAGTGTTTATTATATGAAGGTTTCAATACGTGATGACTGTGTGTTAAAAGCTGCTAGAGCCTATATGGTATTTGATGTATTGGAACGACATGGAGAGGTAGTTAAGTCATCGCCTTCTGTTCAAGAAATTGAACAGGAAAAGTTTGATAAATATTTCACAGTTTACTATCTATCAAAGCAGGATGAGAAAGAGATTAAACAGTTGGTTGTTAATGTTTCTGAGATTGATACGGTTGAATTAATAAAAATGGACAAAGAAACATTAGGGCAAATTGTTAAGACAGATTATGGCTCTTCTAATTCTGATCAACCCATGATCGTTGATAATAGTGAGGTTGCTACCATAGCCCAAGCAGCGGCTACTAAAGCAGTGCCGGCTTCAATGAATCGAACAATTCGGGTGGATATTGAAAGATTAGATGTGTTGATGAATTTATTCAGCGAGCTTCTCATCGATCGAGTTCGTTTAGAAGTGTTATCTGAAGAAATTAAACGCACTGATTTATCCGAAACGATAGAGCATATGTCAAGAGTAAGCTCAGATCTTCAGAATATTGTACTTAAGCTTCGAATGGTCCCAGTTGAATCTGTCTTCAACCGATTTCCACGAATGATACGTGATCTTGCCAAATCATTGGATAAGAAGGTAGATCTTGTTCTGAGCGGTGAAGAAACTGAACTAGATCGAACAGTGATTGATGAAATCGGGGATCCACTTGTTCATCTATTACGGAATTCTTTAGACCATGGTATTGAATCGATCGGAGATCGAATTAAAGCAGGAAAACGCGAAACTGGTACTATACACCTTAGTGCTTTCCATAGCGGTAACCATGTATTCATTGAGATTGAAGATGATGGCAAAGGGATAAATCGCGATAAGGTTCTGCAGATTGCCATCAAGAACAATATTGTGTCAAAAGAAAAAGCTCAATCATTAACTGACGAGGAAATATATCGTTTTCTATTCGCACCTGGCTTTAGTACCGCTGATAAAATTTCTGATATCTCCGGTAGAGGTGTAGGTTTGGATGTTGTAACGAACCGGATTTCATCGCTCGGTGGACACGTCAGTATTGAATCTAAACCTGGAATTGGCACAAAGTTTTCCGTGCAACTCCCGTTGACCTTATCGATTATTGGGGCCATGTTAATTCGTGTGAGCGAGGAAAAATACGCAATACCACTATCGTCAATTGTTGAAACAGCCATTATCGAAACTAGTAGAATTCGCAAAGTTCATGGTAAGAGAATGATTGATTTCCGTAATACTGTCATTCCCGTAATTGCTATGGATGAATTGCTGGATTGCAAGAGGGATAAGAAGCTTGTTAAAACTGAACATGAAATTGTGATCGTACGCAAAGGTGATAAACTCGCGGCTTTAATTGTTGATGAGTTGATCGGTCAGCAAGAAATCGTTCTCAAGACACTTGGTAAATATCTTGTTGATTTATTTGCCATTTCTGGTGCAACGATACTAGGCGATGGACAAGTAGCATTAATTCTAGATACTAACGCAATGATAAAGTAATAACATTGGTGCGAATTGATATGGGAGGTAGTAAGCATGGGTGAAGAACTAAAGGTTATCGTATTCTCACTAGCACATGAGCAGTATGGTGTTGAAGTTGATAAGGTGAAGACGATTGAAAGAATCGTTCCCATGACCCGCGTGCCCAAAACACCGGATTTTGTTAAGGGTGTCATAAACTTACGTGGTGTTGTTGTTCCCGTGATTGATTTACGTGGAAGATTTAGTTTGCCAGAGACAGAGCTTACTAATGATTCTCGCATAATCATTGTAGCTGTGGGAGAGCTAGAAGTAGGTTTAATTGTTGACTCAGCAAGTGATGTTGTGGATGTTGATGAGGACTCCATAGTTGATCCTCCCGAGGTAGTAGGAGGCATAAAGGCCAAATACCTTCGTGGAGTTGCGAAGATCAACGAAGGTCAACTGCTGGTAATGCTCAACCTACAAGAAGTATTAAATAAAAAAGAAATTGTGCAACTAGAACTTGAAGAGGAGTAGATTTGGTGGATCCACTAAAGCAACTTGCAGAGTTCCAATTAGATGTTCTTAAAGAAGTAGGGAATATAGGAGCAGGTCATGCGGCTACAGCATTATCCAAAATGCTGGACAAACCTGTTGACATGAAGATACCTTTAGTGAACATACTAGCATTCGAAGAAATAACCAGCAGCTTAGGTGGTTCTGAGGAAGTAGTTATAGCTATCTTCTTACGTGTTGTCGGAGAAGCTCCTGGTAATATGTTCTTTATTCTATCTCAGGACTCTGCTAAGAAGCTATTAGCCAATATGGCTGGAATAGAAATTGAGCAAGATGGCGCATATTCAGAGATGGAAATTTCAGCACTTCAAGAAATTGGGAATATTCTTGTTGGCTCCTATTTATCTTCATTAGCAGATTTCACTCGTTTATCTATGTCGCCTACAGTTCCTTCTTTAGCCATTGATATGGCTGGGGCTATTCTTAGCTATGGTTTGATTCAATTTGGTGAGATGGGTGATCATGCTTTATTGATCGACACCAAATTTCTAGAAGGGGACAATGAGGTTGAAGGCCACTTTTTCTTCATCCCAGACCCAGAGTCGTTCGAAAAAATATTTCGTTCACTAGGAGTGCCCTTTGAATGATAGTCGATAATTTAATAAAGGTTGGTATGGCTGATCTCAAGGTGGTCCTTGGGAAGGATGAAATATTAAAGACAACCGGACTAGGCTCCTGCGTAGGTGTTATATTATTCGACCAAATCACTCATGTAGCAGGAATGGCACATGTTATGCTACCAAATTCGAACATTGCTAGAGATGGCGTAGTGAATATAGCCAAATACGCAGACACCGCGATACCTGATATGCTAGAGCGGATGAAATCTCTTGGGGCGAATCAAAGTCGCATATTCGCTAAATTAGCTGGTGGTGCACAGATGTTCGCTTTTAGTGGTACTAGTGATACAATGAGAATAGGTCCACGAAATGTCGAAACATGTAAAGAAATATTATACGATATGAAAATCCCTATTCATGCTGAAGATACTGGTGCTAATTTTGGTAGAACAATTGAATTTCATTGTTCTACAGGGATGCTACTTATTCGGAGTGTTCAACAAGGAGTGAAAGAAATTTAATCAATGGTAGGTACATGGAGATGGAATTTAATTTTTAGTTGTCTCACGCTGGTTTTTACTTTTCTAATATCATTGTCGAATAATGTCCCCTTGACAGCACTCACTCGCAGCCTCTATGGATTTGTTATCGTATTTGTTATTACTTATGTTATTCGATGGACGCTTGGAACAGTTGCAGGAATTAACACCTATTCCGAACAAGATTATAGTGGTAACAATATTGATGAAACAGGTACAACTATAAATATTCAGACGCCGGATGATCTTGACTCACTTAACGATTTACTTAAGAGTCAATTAATAAACAGCGAAGCTGAACACGGCTTTTCTCCCCTTCAGCCTCCTAAACTAGTATCCAAGGAAAAGTTAGATTCCGAAAGCCTCGCCAATTCACTCCGTCAGCTGTCGGAAGATTAAGGAAGGTGAATTATGGTTGATCACCAATCCAATCATCTCATCAACCACGAGCTATGGTCAGCATATAAGACAACTGGTAACTCTGAAGCTAAGAAAGCTTTAATTGAATGTTACATCAGACTTGTCGATTATGTGGTAAACCGAATGGCCATTGGATTACCCAAATCTGTTTCTAGGGATGACCTGAATAGTCATGGTTCAATTGGATTAATTGATGCTATTGATAAATTTGATTACCTTCGTGGTTTACAATTTGAAACTTATGCTTCCTGGCGTATTCGTGGAGCGATTATCGATGGATTACGTCAAGGAGATTGGGTTCCACGCTCAGTTCGTGAGAAGGCCAAGAGACTTGAGGAGGCTTATCAGAAACTCGAGCAAGAGCATCTTCGGTCCGTTAGTGATCAAGAAATCATGGCGTATCTTCAGGTTAACGAACAAGAATTTCAACAACTACTTCAGGACGTTTCTATTACGACCATCTGTTCATTAGAAGATCCTCTCAAGGAAGATGAATCAGAAACTCGACTATCCTTGTTAATCGATGACAAAGCAGTAAATCCAGAAAGTACAGTTAAAGATATTTATATAAAAGATGTATTGGCCAAAGGAATCGAAAGATTAACCGATAAAGAGAGAACTGTAGTATCCCTATTCTATTATGATGAATTGTCTTTAAGTGAAATTGCCGAAGTCATGTCATTGACACCATCACGTATATCTCAGCTACATTCCAAAGCAATATTGCGACTCAGAGGGTTGCTCTCGCGCACGAAAAATCAGCTTCTGCAGGATTAATTCGCAGATACTTAATGAATATATATATTGAGAAACAGATTAGGGGGGTGTCTAGATGAGCTACAAAGTTCCACTTAATCAACTAGTAAACATTGAAATTACAGAGGACAAATTATCGGCTCGTTTGCAATTTATTCAAGATGATGCAGACTTTCAATGTACAGTTGGAGATTTGGAAGAATTATTGAAGCAGAGTGGGGTCAAATTCGGTATTCAATTTAACATCCTATCGGCTCTTGCAATGGAGACCAGAAAATTTGTCTATAATCAGGTCACTGTTGCAACTGGCATACCAGCAACCGAAGGGGCACCAGGAGAAATTAATTACTTATTTGACATGGATGTTGATAAAAAGCCTTCTATACAACAAGATGGAACGGTTGATTATAAAGAAGTTATTAATCTGAATAACGCTCGAAAAGGTCAGCTAATAGCTGAAAGAATTCTTGCAAAAGAGGGAACAGACGGGCGATCAGTGACAGGTGAACTCATAGCGGGTAAGAAAGGTAAGGAAGCAAGATTTAAAGTCGGTAAGAATGTTGTCATTGATCAAGAGCAGCTCCGCATGTATGCCGCTATGGACGGATTGATTACAAGAACGGATAAAGATAAAATTAATGTATTCCCTGTGTATGAGGTAAATGGTGATGTTAACTATAATATTGGTAATATTGATTTTGTGGGGACTGTTGTTATCCGAGGGAATGTGTTATCGGGTTTCCGTATTAAGGCTGCTGGTGACATACGTGTAATTGGAGGAGTAGAAGGTGCTGAACTACATGCTGATGGTTCGGTTGATATTACTGCAGGAATACTAGGTCATAATAAAGGCTTGGTTAAAGCCAAAGTCAATGTGAAAAGCTCCTTTATACAAGATGCTAATATTGAAGCTGGTAACGAAGTCATCGTTACGCAGAGTATTATGCATTCTACAGTACGTGCGGGTAAGAATGTCATATGTCAGGGTAGTAAAGGTTTAATTGTCGGTGGAGTCATACAAGCAGGTGAACAAGTTAAAGCTCGAGTTATAGGGAATTCCACTTCTACTACTACGGTCCTTGAGGTTGGTGTACTGCCAGAATTGAGAAACGAATTAGTTGAGTTACGTAGTAAGATAAAGGAATATATGGAGAATGCCGATAAAACGGATAAAGCTCTAGTACTACTTGATCAGCTTGCATTAGCGGGACAATTAAGTGAGGATAAGCTATTAATGAGGAATCGTTTGTCTTCAAGCAAAAAAAAGTCAATAGATGAATTAAATGAATTGAAGGATCGAATCCTTGAAATAGAAAAATCACTAGAGGATACATCTACATCAAAAGTAGAAATAACGGGTACAATTTTTGGTGGTAGTAAAATTGTAATAGGACGATATACTAGATTTATCAAGGATGCAACTCAACGTGTGACTTTCCAGATGGTAGAGGGAGAAATTGCAATGATATCCAAATGAGGAAGGATGATTTAGATGAGCCTAAAATCGATTGACACACAATTGTCGTTGTCACGAACAAAGGATGTCGGAACCATTCAAAATCAGATGAATCATAAGCCCGCAGACGACCAGGTTTCATTAGCTGTTCAAGCCCAGAAAAGATTAGATGACGAACGGAAGAAAATGAGTCAATTGACATCAGAAATGACTATCAAAGATCAGCAATCACAAAATCAACAAGGACAAGCTGGCAATCACAATACCAAGGATAAGCCAGAGGACGAAAAAAATGCAAGTGAACACCCCTATAAAGGGCATCATTTTGATATATCACTTTGAGGGAGTATTCTAACTTGATTGGAGACGAGATAACATGCAACCATGGTTGTATATTGTTATATTAGGGGCCTGTATTGTTGTCTATGCCTTCATGCGTCCAAGGACTGAAGTGCCGAAGCGAACAGCAGTGGTCAACGATATAGAAATCGCTTTGGATCAGTTCGCCGAAGAGTTAGAAGAGGGTAATAAAGAACTTATGGTTTCTGTATCCGGACTCAAAAGAGAATTAGAAGCAGAGATCAATAAATTAAATGGGCGAGTTAGTGCTTTGGAAAATCAGAATATGTCTGAGCGAATAATTGAGAAAACGAAAACTAGACGAATGATTAATAAAATTAATGTTGGCATAGATGAAGCTATAGATTCTAGAAATACGGAAACGAAAGATATAGAGGTGAAACCACAGGAAAAATCACAGGAAAAATCACAGGAAAATGATCTTAAGAATCGATACGGAGCTATATTTGATCTGCACGCCCAAGGGAAATCAATTGAATACATCTCCAAAAAAACTGGGATGAATAAAGGTGAAATCCAGCTCATCATTCAACTAGCACGTCAGGAGGAACAGTTCCGTGCTTAAGGATAATCGATTACTTATTGGGTTGGGGATTGGACTCATTATTGGCGCCATCTTATTAGAGTTAATGAATTTGGCACTATCTGGTGTGGATCAAGATGCACTGCTAAACGACAATATTCTTGAGGATAGACAGTATACACTTGAAGAGCTTAAGGCTATTGCAGAAAATCTTGATTATAATATTATTGAAAAGTCTGTCGTTCTCTATACTCAAAGTGATATGGATGCGGCTATTCATAATGCAAAGGAATCCACTGTAATAGATCCTGTAGTAGAAGCCACTGAAGCAGACGCTCCTGTAGATAAAGTTCTTATAGAGGAAAAATCGAGTAATGTAGAAAAAACCTCCTATCATATTACTATTAAATCTGGAATGGTAACTGAGGAAGTCACTGCTTTATTAATCACTGTGGGTCTTATAAGCGAAGCGGATTCCTTCAAAGACGAATTAAATAGAAGAAAGTTAAATAATAAAATCCAAGTGGGAGTATTCGAATTCCCAACTAAACCAAGCCTAACCGAGCTTATTAATAAAATTACTACACCCCAGTAAGAGAAGTGCATCTCTTGCATAACATCCGCCAATTATGTTATATTTATTGACGGTGTTAAAATACACACGCAATTCAATCTGAATAAGGTGCTATCCCATATTGGGGAGTTATATTCAGAAATGCGAATCGCGGAGGCATACAAAACCAAATCGAAGGACGTGAAACAAGATGGCAGTTATTTCCATGAAGCAACTATTAGAAGCTGGAGTTCACTTCGGGCATCAAACTCGACGTTGGAATCCGAAGATGGATAAATTCATCTTCACAGAAAGAAACGGTATTTACATCATCGATTTACAGAAGACAGTTAAGAAAGTCGACGAAGCTTATAACTACATTAAGTCTGTCGCTGAGAATGGTGGCACGATTCTATTCGTAGGTACGAAAAAACAAGCACAAGATTCTGTTGCTGAAGAAGCAGCACGTTGTGGTATGTACTTCATCAACCAAAGATGGTTGGGTGGAACATTAACCAACTTCCAGACCATTCAAAAACGTATTGATCGTCTTCATAAGCTAGAGAAAATGTCAGAAGACGGTACATTTGAACTTCTTCCTAAGAAAGAAGTTATTATTCTTAACAAGGAAAAAGACCGTTTGTCTAAATTTCTTGGTGGTATCTCCCATATGAAAAAGCTGCCTAGCGCTTTGTTCATCATTGATCCACGTAAAGAGCGTATTGCTGTAGCTGAAGCGCGTAAACTGGGTATTCCTATTGTAGGTATTGTAGATACAAACTGTGACCCAGATGAGATTGATTATGTCATTCCTGGTAATGACGATGCAATTCGTGCGGTAAAGCTTCTTACCTCCAAGATGGCCGATGCTATCGTAGAAGGTCAACAGCAACAAGGCGAACAAACAACAGCCTAATCTATTCAAATTAATAATCGATATATGAATAAACATTAGGGTGGTTTGAAGGTTGAAGAACCCTCACCACCCTTTTTGTAAAGGATAATTACAATAAATTATAAGGAGTGTATCCCATGTCAGTTACAGCAGCAATGGTAAAAGAGCTTCGTGAGAGAACAGCAGCAGGAATGCTGGATTGCAAGAAAGCATTGGAAGAGGCTAATGGAGATATAGATAAAGCCGTAGATGTATTAAGAGAAAAAGGGTTGTCGGCTGCTTCCAAAAAGGCGGGTCGTATTGCTACTGAAGGTGCTGTTGAGTCTTATATCCATGCTGGTGGTAAAATTGGTGTCTTGGTTGAAGTTAACTGTGAGACTGATTTTGTTGGTAAAACCGATAAATTTCGTGATTTTGTAAGAGATATTGCTATGCAGGTTGCTGCAGCAAATCCACTATATGTACGCCGTGAAGAAGTGCCAACTGAAGATCTTGAGAAGGAAAAAGAAATACTACGTGCTCAAGCATTAAATGAAGGCAAACCGGAGAAAATCATTGATAAAATGGTAGAAGGCCGTATTAGTAAATTTTATGAAGAAAATTGCTTGATGGAACAGTCATATATCAAGGATCCAGATAAAACGATTGATCAATTGTTAAACGAGAAAATTTCTCAGATTGGAGAGAATATTTCGATCCGTCGTTTTGTACGCTTTGAGCTTGGTGAAGGTCTCGAGAAGAAAGTAGAAAACTTTGTAGAAGAAGTAATGGCTCAGACAAAACAATAGTTAAGTAGATGGAGCACCTAAGTGTTCCTTCTTTTTCAGTATAAACAAAATATTATCATTTGCCCGCTCACTAACGGAGGTACATAACAATGAGTAAGCCCGTCTTTAAACGAATCATCTTAAAGGTTAGTGGTGAAGCACTATCAGGTCCTCAAGGCTTTGGTATCGATCCGGTGATCATCTCTTCTATTGCAGAACAGGTTCAAGCGGTCATTGAATTGAAAGTTGAAGTTGCCATTGTTGTTGGAGGCGGTAATATCTGGAGAGGTATATCTGGAAGTGCCAAAGGCATGGATCGGGCTACCTCGGATTATATGGGAATGCTCGCAACTGTAATGAATGGTCTTGCTCTACAGGATGCCTTGGAGAATATTGGTGTACCTACGAGGGTCCAGACTTCTATTGGAATGCAACAAATTGCTGAACCTTATATTAGACGTCGCGCGATCCGACATTTGGAAAAAGGTCGAGTTGTTATTTTTGCAGCGGGTACCGGGAATCCTTATTTCTCTACAGACACCACTGCTGCTCTTCGGGCAGCCGAAATCGAAGCAGAGGTCATTCTGATGGCTAAGAATAAAGTAGATGGTGTGTACTCAGCAGACCCGTTCTTGGATGCAACTGCCGTTAAATATGATAAGCTTACGTATATGGAAGTGCTGAATAAGGGTCTAGGAGTTATGGATTCTACAGCCTCATCGTTGTGTATGGACAATAACATACCGTTGATTGTATTTTCTATTATGGAGAATGGTAATATTAAACGTGTCGTATTAGGCGAAAAAATTGGTACAATTGTCAGAGGGGAGTGATTTTTCATGCCACAAACCATTAAAAGTAATGCTGAAGAACGAATGGACAAAGCTATAATTGCTTGTAAGAAGGATTTAGCATCCTTAAGAGCAGGGAGAGCAAATCCATCTTTACTTGATCGAGTTCAAGTTGAATATTATGGAGCACTAACACCTATTAGTCAACTAGCTGGAATTACAGTACCTGATGCAAGAACTCTTATTATTCAGCCATGGGATAAATCATCTTTGTCTTCCATAGAAAAAGCGATAATGAAATCTGATCTTGGAATAACTCCCTCCAATGATGGTACGGTAATTCGTATTTCGATACCGATGCTAACAGAGGAACGAAGGTTGGATTTGGTTAAGGTGATTAAGAAGACCGGAGAGGAAGCAAAGGTAGCTATTCGTAATATTCGTCGCGATGCTAATGATGAATGTAAGAAGAGAGAGAAAACCGATATCTCCGAGGATGAGTCCCGAAGAACACAAGACGATATCCAGAAAATCACCGATCGTTATATCTCAGATGTTGATAAATTAATTGCTACAAAAGAAAAAGAAATTTTGGATGTGTAAAGCAGCACCCCCCCTTTATGGTTTGATCCTTGGTTTACTAATGTAAACCAAGGACAACTAGGAGGGGGTTTATGTATCTGTTCATTACTGGGGGATAACTAATGAACGTATTTGGATTTAAATGGTTTCAACGAAAAAAACAGAACTCAATAACTATGTTAGATCCACTTCACATACCACAGCACGTGGCTATTATTATGGATGGTAATGGTCGTTGGGCTAAGCAACGTGGATTGCCACGTATTGCAGGTCATCGAAGCGGAATGAATACAGTCAAACAAATCACCCTTGCTGCTGATGAAATCGGTATTAAAGTGTTGACCCTATATGCGTTCTCCACGGAAAACTGGAAGCGTCCAAAGGATGAAGTAGATTTTCTTATGAAGTTACCTCAAGAATTTCTCTCCATCGAGTTAGCTGAATTAATTGCCAATAATGTGCAAATTCGTATGATGGGGTGGAAGGAAGATTTGCCTTCTCATACTCTAAAAGCTATTGAAGAAGCTGAAATTAAAACAAGACAAAATACAGGATTAATTCTTAATTTTGCTCTGAATTATGGTAGTCGTAGGGAGATGCTCTCTGCTGTTAAACATATTGCGGATCAAGTTCAGAATGGTCTATTTACTCCAGATGAAATTACTGAAGAAATCTTTTCACATAGTTTACATTCCTCTTCATTACCTGACCCGGACTTATTAATACGTACAAGCGGAGAACAACGGATTAGTAATTTTATGTTATGGCAATTAGCCTATACGGAATTAGCCTTTGTAGATGTATATTGGCCAGCTTTTACCAAGCATCATTTGTTTGAAGTGATTAAGCAATTTCAGAAAAGAAATCGAAGATTTGGTGCAATTTAGGGGGCTTACTGTGAAGCAAAGAATCATAACAGGAACCATTGCAGCCATAGGATTTCTAACACTTCTCTATCTGGGTGGATATGTATTCCATGGACTACTGTGGTTGATGGCGTTGATTGCTTATGATGAGCTTGTCAGAATGGGCAAGTTGGGTCGTACATCACTACCAACCATAGTCGGTTATTTGGGGGTAGCTTTCATCGCGTTGCCTTGGGAGCAAGGTGATTACGCTTTTGGAGTAAGTGCTGAAGTCTGGATATGGGTATTTATGTTACTCTTAATGACAGCGACTGTAGTCAGTAAGAATAAAACACCAATAGATAAATCTGCTTTACTCTTGTTTGGTATTGTCTACATAGGGGTCGGGTTCCATTATATGGCAATAACTCGTTGGCACGAAGATGGGTTATTCTGGACGCTTCTTATATTTTTTTGTATATGGATTACGGATGCCGGTGCGTACTTTACAGGCTGGGCTATTGGTAAACGCCCACTCTGGCCATCGATCAGTCCTAAGAAAACGGTTGAGGGCGCTCTAGGAGGACTTGTATTATCGATTGCCGTTGCGATTTGTTTTGCATTGTATAGCCCTGAATTAATTAGCCTTGAGCAGGCTGCATTATTGGGACTGTTAATAGGAATTGTGGGACAGGTTGGTGACTTGATTCAATCAGCGTATAAGAGAACCTTTGGTGTAAAGGATTCAGGAGCATTATTACCTGGCCATGGTGGTGTGTTGGATCGCACGGATAGCTGGTTAATTGTATTTCCTTTTGTATATTTGCTCCTCGATATCATAAGTTGATTTATTTTTTTTGTGGAATAGGAGAGAATAATGAGAAGACGAATCAGTATTCTTGGATCTACGGGCTCCATTGGAACGCAAACACTTGAGGTAATTGCTAAGCATCCAGAATTGTTCCAGGTAGAATCTTTAGCCGCAGGTTCAAATGTCAGATTATTACTTGAACAAATTCATCAATTTAAACCTAAGCTAGTGTCTGTAAATAATTCGAAATTAGCAGACCAAGTACGCAGTGAAGTCCCAGCGGACATTAGGGTGCTTTATGGCGAGCAAGGCTTGTTAGAGGTTGCTGTCGGGGGAGATAGTGACTTTGTAGTAAGCGCAATTATGGGAAGCTTGGGTTTAAAGCCTACGTTGGCCGCCATTGAAGCTGGTAAGACTATTGGTCTGGCAAACAAGGAAACGTTAGTATCTGCTGGACATATTGTAACTGAAGCTGCTAGACGTAATAATGTAGAGCTTCTACCCATTGATAGTGAACATTCTGCGATATTCCAATGCTTGAATGGAGAATCCATTAAACAGGTTAATAAACTAATCATTACCGCGTCTGGTGGTTCATTCCGTGATCTAACGCGTGATCAACTTAAGCATGTAACAGTTGAACAGGCTTTGAAGCACCCAAATTGGTCCATGGGTGCGAAGATTACTATTGATTCCGCAACGATGGCGAATAAAGGTTTAGAGGTCATTGAAGCTCACTGGTTGTTTCAGCTTGACTACTCACAGATAGAAGTAATTATTCACCCTGAGAGTATTATTCACTCCATGGTAGAATTTGTTGACTATAGTGTAATGGCACAATTAGGTACACCTGATATGCGTGTGCCTATACAATATGCATTAACTTATCCCAATCGAGTAGTGACTCCTTCTAAACAGCTAAATCTTACTGAGATTGGTCGCTTACATTTCCGACCAATGGATTACGAGAGGTATCCTTGCTTGCAGATGGCAATAGAAAGTGGAAGGGTAGGAGGAACGACATCCACCGTGTTTAATGCAGCTAATGAGATCGCAGTAGCTCGATTTCTTAATAAAGACATTGATTTTATATCAATTGAAACAATTATTAGTGAGGTTCTAAACAAGCATCAAGCGATAACTACACCTAATTTGGAGCAAATACTTGAAGCTGATGAATGGGCCAGAGTAACCGCAGCAAAAATTGAAATCAATATATAGGATCGAATATACGTTTTATAGTATGAATGAGGACTCTTCTTGAATAATACAATTGAATAATGTTAATCTAATGACATTACCTATGAACGAAGTTACTTGAAATCGAAGGGAGATCAACAGTTTGTTTACTCCTACCATTATATTCTGGACAGTATTAATGTTTTTTGTTCTAGTGGGAATTCATGAATGGGGACATTTTTACTTCGCCAAGCGAGCCGGAATACTCGTCAGAGAATTTGCGATTGGATTTGGACCGAGATTATTTACATACAAAAAAGGCGAAACCCGGTATACGATTCGACTATTACCCATAGGTGGATTTGTAAGAATGGCAGGGGAGGATCCTGAGATTATTCAGATCCAACCTGGGCAGACCATAGGCATTCAGACGGTTGGAGAAAACCAGACAGTCTCACATATATACTTAGATCAATTGGATAGTCGACAAGGGGTTCAAGTAGGTGTTGTAGAAACCATTGATCTTGAGCAACAGCTTAAACTTCGATTAGATGTGTCGGGTCAAGTGAGCAGCCTTGCCATACACCCACAGGCGATAATGATAGCACGTGGTAAGGAAACTCAGATCGCACCCTTAAATCGTCAATTTGGTGGTAAAACTGTCGGTCAACGAGCTTTATCAATCTTTGCTGGTCCGATGATGAATTTTATACTCGCCTTTCTTTTGTTCATTGTTTATATTAGTGCAACAGGAATTCCTACTCATGTGAAGTTATCTTTGGTAGAGGACCAATCAGCTGCACAAACTGCGGGCTTACAGCCAGGTGACCTGATATTATCTGTGAATGGACAACCAATTAACGCTGACCTGCAATTATTTAGAAATTTAATTGCTCAGTCACCGGATAATGAGATGTTATGGAATATTCGCCGTGGTGAACTTGAGCAGTTGATCAAAGTGACTCCTCGTACGGTAGAGGGAATAGGTAAGGTTGGGATAGGGATAACTTCTGAAACACGTAACGCTACACTGGTTGAAACATTTACTGAATCAGCAACACTGATGTGGAACTTCACTAAAGAAATTTTTACAGGCTTCAAAAAATTGATCCTCCTACAATTTAAGCTTGATGATTTAGGAGGGCCCATCAAAATTGTGGAAGTGACTGGTGAAGCGGTGGCATTAGGACTGACCTATTACGTATTATGGTCAGCTTTACTTAGTCTGTACTTAGGTATATTCAACCTGCTCCCATTCCCTGCACTTGATGGTAGTCGACTCTTGTTCCTGGGTATAGAGGCTATAAGAGGAAAACCTGTAAATCCTAATAAAGAAAGCTTGGTTCACTTTATTGGATTCGCTATGCTTATGATGCTTATGCTTGCAGTTACCTATAACGATATTGTCAATTTATTTAAAGGATAAGACAAGATGTAATTAACAAGGTGTATATTTAATTAAATTAAATAATTTGCGAGCTGGAGGTTTCCCATGTCCAATAATAAACAGAATGATAAACAAGTTAATAAGGAGATTACTCCACAGAGTGAGGATTTCTCTCGCTGGTATTTAGATACGATTAAGAAAGCGGATCTTATGGATTACGCACCGGTCCGTGGTTGCATTGTGTTCAAGCCGGATGGTTATGAAATATGGGAATTGATTCAGCGTGAGCTTGATGCACGTTTCAAGGAGACAGGGCATCGAAATGCCTATTTCCCCATCTTCATACCTGAAAGCTTTCTTCAGAAAGAAAAGGATCATATCGAAGGATTTAATCCTGAGCTTCCATGGGTTACTGAAGCTGGTGGTGAGAAGTTGGAGGAACGTCTAGCCATTCGTCCAACATCGGAAACAATGTTCGGTCATATGTATGCTCGTTGGATTCAATCCTATCGAGATTTACCAGTTCTTATTAATCAGTGGGCAAATGTTGTTCGTTGGGAGAAACGGACACAGCCATTCTTAAGAACGAGTGAATTTTTATGGCAAGAGGGTCACACTGCGCATGAAACAGAGGAAGAAGCGCGTAATGAGACTATGCAGATGCTTGAAATTTACCGAAATTTTGTAGAGGGATTCTTAGCTATACCTGTGATTTCTGGACAGAAGACACCTTCCGAGAAATTTGCTGGTGCTGTTGATACCTTCTCCATTGAAGCTATTATGAAGGACGGTAGAGCCGTACAAGCGGGAACCTCACATTATTTGGGTCAGAATTTCGCTAAGGCCTTTGAAATTCAATATTTGGATCGAGAGAATACGCAACAATACGTTCACACAACTTCATGGGGTGTATCTACTAGATTGATCGGTGCTATGATCATGGTTCATGGTGATGATAGAGGCCTTCAATTACCTCCTAAGGTTGCACCTACCCAAGTTATTATGATTCCGATTGGACCTGCCAAAACTAGAGAAATGGTTGTTGCTCGTACCGACGAATTGTTCAAGCAATTGAAAGCTGCGGGAATTAGAACACGTGTAGATGATAGGGCAGATATGAGTCCAGGTTGGAAATTTAATGAATATGAAATGAGAGGTATTCCTATTCGTGTTGAAATCGGTCCGCGTGATATGGACAATGGACAAGCTGTTCTAGTATCCAGAGTTTCAGGAGAAAAAAGAGTTGTTAAACAAGACGAGCTAGTTGCTGAAGTTAATTTGTTACTAGAAGAAATTCATAATCAGATGTACAATAATGCTAAAGCTTTTATGGACAGTCGCCACTATTCTGTAAATACACTTGATGAATTAAAACTGCAAATCGAGGTGGAACGTGGATTTTACCTTGCCGGATGGTGTGGTTCAAGTGCTTGTGAGCAACAGGTAAAGGAAGAGAGTGGCGCAACTAGTCGCAATATTCCTTTTGAAATTCTAGAGCATAAACCAACTTGTCTGGTATGTAATGAAGCGTCCAAGCATACGGTTGTTTTTGCCCGAGCATATTAAAGGCAATAAAGATAGATGCCTGTCTCAGTAAATAGTCACACATCACGCTTTGGGAGAGGACTTGGGGCGATGAGTAGCTTAGCAGAAAAAAGAGATCGCTTCGAGATGATGCTCCAGCAGGCAGGGTTTCCTGCTCAGCTCATCGAAGCTTTTTTTGTTGATGGATATATAGACCGAGTAGAATGCATAAGAAAAAGCAAGGAATGGACATTCTATATCCGCAAGAAAAGTCTTGTTCCACTGGATGTATACTCGCAATTTTGTAAGCTTCTAGAGGAGCAATATAAATCAATAGCATCCATTCGTATAGTTATGGATTACGAAGAAGATGTAAGTTATCAAGTGATTATCGATGAATATTGGTCGTTGTTAATTACATGGATTCAACGTGAAATTGTATCCGTAAATGGTTGGTTAACAAAGGCTAATCTGGAAGTCGTGGAGCAAGTGCTGAGCATAGGGCTCTTGGACGAGCATCTTCGTCAGATGGCCGTTAAGAAGGGGATCGACAAGTATATCCAAAGATTCTATGCGCAATTCTTTAATTTAGAGATTAAAGTTCAATTTGGTTTGAATGATAATCGAGTTGAAGAATATGAGAAATTTGAGCAGAAGCGTATAGAAGCAGACCGAATAGCGGTTCAAGAAGCGATGACCTCAGAGCCGGACAAAGAAAGTTATAGCTCAAAGGATGAAGCCAAAACCAAACTTACTTTTGGTTATGATATTAAAGATGCTTCTGTTCCTCTTATGCAGGTAGTCGAAGAGGAAAACAAAGTTATTGTTAAAGGCTGTATCTTTGGCTTTGATGGAGAAAAGGAACTCAAGAATGGGATGAAATTATATTCCTTTTATATTTCCGATTCTACAGATTCTATTGCTATTAAAGTGTTTGGTCGGAGTAAAGAAGAGCAGAAGGCTTTGCAAGGGATCGCCAACGGGATGTTCGTTCGTATTCGTGGAAGGGCAGAGTTTGACCGATTCTTGAATCCGCCCGAGTTATCCATTATGGCCACTGATATTAATGAAATGTTAGCTCCGCCAGAACGAATGGATGAAGCAGAGGAGAAGAGAGTAGAATTCCATCTTCATACCAATATGAGCATTATGGACGGACTTGGATCCCCTGAGTCCTATATTAAACGCGCCGCTAAGTGGGGGCACAAAGCTATAGCAATTACAGATCACAGCACTGTACAATCTTTCCCTGAAGCTAATAAAGCAGCCAAGAAGCATGGTATACAGGTGCTGTACGGGGTTGAGGCTAATGTTGTACAGGATTCTGTACCTATAGTCTTAAACCCTATTGATCTTGACCTCCGCACAGCAACTTATATTGTATTCGACGTGGAAACTACTGGGTTATCCGTTGTGAATAATAAACTGATAGAAATTGCTGGAGTAATGATAGAAAATGGAAAAGAAACTGCTAGATTCGCAGAGCTAATTAACCCTCACGAGCCAATCCCATACAATATTACACAATTAACGAGTATCGATGATTCCATGGTAAAGGATGCCCCTACAATAGAGCAGGTGCTTCCTAACTTTATATCTTTCATTGGTGATCATGTTCTTGTCGCACACAATGCGAGATTTGATATGGGCTTCTTATATGCAGCATGCAAAAACCAAGGAATACCAGAGCCGAAAAACCCTGTATTAGATACATTAGAGTTAGGTCGAATCTTGTTTCCTACGATGAAAAATCATCGATTGAATACTTTTGCAGACAAGTATAAGGTTAGTCTAGATAATCACCACAGGGCTGTAGATGATGCTGCGGCATTAGGTGGAATTCTAATGGGAATGATCAAGGATACAACGGAGAGAGGGATTCTAAACCTTGACCAGTTAAATGAAATGGTAGGGCAAACAAAGCTCAGCAATGCTCGACCCTTTCATTGTTGTATATACGCGAAGAATGCACAGGGAAAGAAGAACCTATTCCGTATGGTCTCGTTATCGCATACGGATTACTTGAATAAACAGCCTACTATCCCAAAATCTAAACTAATCGAGCTAAGAGAAGGTCTATTGGTTATTTCTGGATGTGAAAAAGGTGAATTCTTCGAGGCAGTATTGAATAAGTCAATCGAAGAAGCAGAGAAAGTTGCTGAGTTCTATGACGTGCTTGAAATACAACCAATTGGCGCCTACATGCATCTAGTTGATAAGGGCTTGGTAGGCAGTGTTGATGATTTATATAAGGCTATCCGAACAGTAATACAAATCGCTAATAAGCAAGGAAAGCCTGTTATCGCTACCGGGAATGTTCATTATGTAGAGCCTGAGCATCATTTATTACGAGATATTACTATTCATGGCATAACGGGCTTTAGTCCATTGAAGGATATTCGCAAACCACAAGCTCATCTGCGTACCACACAAGAGATGCTCGAAGAATTTAGATACTTAGGTGAAGATGAAGCGTATCGAGTTGTTGTAACGAATACGAATAAGCTTACTGAGCTTTTTGAGCCATTTGAGATGTTCCCGCGGAAGGGTGGACCTACAGATAATGGTTTATTCTCTCCTATTATCGAGGGTGCCGATGAAGAAATTCGTTCTACATGTTACAGAACGGCAGAGCAAATGTATGGCAAACCGCTACCAGAGCTAGTTGTCGCACGCTTAGAAAAGGAACTTATCCCTATAATTAAGTTTGGTTTCTCAGCAAACTATCTTATCTCAGAGCGACTAGTAAAAAAGTCTAATTCTGATGGTTATCTTGTTGGCTCGCGAGGATCAGTAGGCTCTTCTTTTGTAGCTACCATGTTAGGAATATCTGAGGTAAACCCACTTCCCGCTCATTATTCGTGTCCAGCCTGTCAATATAGTGAATGGTTTACCGACGGAAGCATACCAAGTGGATTTGATCTTAAGAATAAAGACTGTCCAAAGTGTAGCCATGCAATGAAAGGTGAAGGACAAGATATTCCGTTTGAGACTTTCTTAGGATTTAAAGGGGATAAGGTTCCCGATATAGATTTGAATTTCTCAGGAGATTATCAGGCGATAGCCCATAACTTTACGAAAGAAGTATTCGGAGAGAAACAGGTGTTTCGAGCTGGAACAATTGGTACGGTAGCTGAGAAGACTGCGTTTGGTTTTGTTAAAAAATATGAAGAGGCACATGGAAAGAGCTGGCGAACTGCAGAGGTATTAAGGCTAGCGCAGGGATGTACTGGTGTTAAGAGGAGTACAGGCCAGCACCCTGGTGGTATTGTGGTTGTCCCTGATTATATTGAAGTAGAGGACGTTACACCTATACAATTTCCTGCAGATGATAAGAACTCTGAATGGAAAACTACCCATTTTGACTATCATGCATTTGAAGAGAATTTATTGAAGCTAGACATACTAGGGCATGACGATCCTACCATGATGCGGATGCTGCAGGATTTAACGGGTGTAGATCCGACAACAATACCTATGAATGATTCAAAGGTTATGAGTATATTTAACTCCACGAATGCCATTGATGTGAAACCTGATCAGATCCGTACACCAGTTGCTACCTATGGAATACCTGAGATGGGTACTCGGTTTGTTCGTCAGATGCTACAAGAGACAAATCCGACTTCGTTTGCCGATCTCTTACAGATATCAGGATTATCGCATGGAACAGGCGTTTGGATTGGAAATGCACAGGAGTTAATTAAGAATCAAACGTGCAATATTAAAACTGTAATTGGATGTCGGGATGATATTATGCTCTTCTTGATTTATAAGGCGGGTATGGATGCAGGATTAGCCTTTACAATTACGGAGAGTGTTCGAAAAGGTAGAGGCTTAAAGGACGAGTGGATTGATGAAATGAAGAAGTGTAAGGTGCCTAAGTGGTACATTGATTCTTGTTTGAAGATTGAGTATATGTTCCCGAAAGCACATGCAGCAGCCTATGTAATCTCAGCAGTTCGTACTGCTTACTTCAAGGTATATCATCCATTAGCCTATTATGCTACGTATTTCACGGTTCGTGCTGACGAATTTGATATTGAGCTCTTCTGTCAGGGCTATGAGCCGATTAAGCGGAAATTGATCGAAATTGAAGGCAAGGGCTTCCAGGCAACTCCGAAAGAGAAGGGTATGATATCCATCTTGGAGATGGGTTTAGAAATGACTGCTCGCGGGTTTGGCTGTAAGGGAATTGATATGTACCGATCAGAAGCAAATAAATTTATACTCGACGGTGACTTTCTGATTCCACCATTCTCTGCGATTCAAGGTGTAGGTGAGAACGCTGCTAAGAATTTAGCTGCAGCAAGAGTTGACGGAGATTACTTGTCGATAGAGGATTTTCAGTTCAGGACTAAGGCAACCAAAACCGTAATAGAGCTACTAGGAGGACTTGGTTGTTTCCGAGGGTTGCCGGAATCGAATCAATTATCCTTATTCTAATGGCTTTATGGTATTATATATATATTGTGGAGGGTGATAATCTGATGACGAATCCAATTACTAAAGCTGTTAAATCCGTCGAACGAAACAACTATATCCCGAAAATTCCTAAACATATTGCTTGCTCTATTGAAACTACCCTTGATGTATTAGGGGGCAAATGGTCCTTTTTAGTTCTGCGGGAATTATTCGGTGGCAAAAAAAGGTTCGGGGAGCTACAGAGAAGCATCAATAAAATCAGTCCCAAGGCTCTTACTGATATACTTCGCCATCTAGAAGAAAAGGGAGTGTTGGAGAGGGAAGCATTCCCTACCGTTCCTGTTACAGTAGAATACCATCTCACCCCTAAAGGCGAGGATTTGCACAGTATTCTCAAAGAGATGAAATTATGGGCCGCGAAGTGGACCTAAAGGAAGCTTAAGGTGAGCACTCGTAGTCAGCTCTTGTAATGGCAATATTCCCTATGGTATAATCTACTGTGAAATTCTGTGGATACGATCGACGCGATGGAGAGTGGGGAAACCCACTCTTTACATTTTGAATAGGGGGTTGTAAGGGTTGAGCCAATCCATCATTTCCACCATAGATTCCATGATTCGTCCGATGATAGATGAGAATGGTTTCGAGCTGGTTGATATTGAGTTTGTGAAAGAAGGGGGAAACCGATTTTTACGCGTAATCGTGGATAAGCCTGAGGGCATTGATATCGATGATTGCAGTAAGATTAGTGAATATGTTAGTGAGAAGCTAGATGAGCAAGATCCTATTACCGAAGCTTACTTCCTAGAAGTTACTTCTCCAGGTGCAGAGCGACCACTGAAGAAGCCTCAGGATTTCCACAAGGCAATTAATAAGAACATCTTTATTACCACATTTGAACCCATAGATGGTAAGAAGGAGCTAGAGGGAATTTTAACCTCTTTCGACGAAGAGAATTTGGAAATTAAAGCTGGTAAATCGATGTTTACTGTTCCTTACAGTAAAGTCGCAACAGCTAGACAATCTATTGTGTTTTAAAAACGTTAATTTCCAAGTATGGAAGGGGGAACACATTTCAAATGAATATGGATTTTATTGAAGCCTTAGCTGCGATCGAATCAGAAAAAGGTATAGGTAAGGAAGTTCTTATCGAAGCAATCGAAGCAGCACTGATATCCAGTTACAAACGAAATTTCAATACTGCCCAGAATGTTAGAGTGGATATTGATCGTCAAACCGGTGTGATTAAAGTATTTGCAAGGAAAACCGTAGTAGAAGAGGTTCTAGACATTCGTTTGGAAATTTCATTGGATGCTGCGAGAGAAATCGACCCAAACTTTCAACTGAATGATATTGTAGAGATTGAGGTTACTCCTCGTGATTTCGGTCGCATTGCGGCACAAACCGCTAAACAGGTCGTTACCCAGCGGATACGTGAAGCTGAACGAGGTTTAATCTACAATGCTTTCATTGATAAAGAAGAGGATATCGTCACGGGTATTGTTCAACGTGTGGATGCTAGGAATATTTATGTGGATTTAGGAAAAGTTGAAGCTATGCTTCCCATTAATGAATTGATGCCTAATGATAGGTTTCAGCAAGGTGACCGTGTAAAAAGTTATATCACCAAGGTTGAGAATACCACAAAGGGTCCACAAATTATTCTTTCTCGCACACATCCAGGTTTATTAAAAAGATTGTTCGAATTAGAGGTCCCTGAAATTTTTGACGGTGTAGTGGAGATCCGTTCAGTAGCAAGAGAGGCTGGCTTTCGTTCGAAAATTGCCGTCTTCTCCCGCAACCCCGAGGTTGACCCTGTAGGTTCTTGTGTTGGACCTAAGGGAACTAGGGTTCAAGCGATTGTCAATGAACTAAAGGGCGAGAAAATCGATATTGTTAATTGGTCAGAGTTCGTAGAAGATTACGTGGCCAATGCGTTAAGTCCTTCCAAGGTTGTCGAGGTTGAAGTATTCGAGGATGATAAGATGGCACGTGTTATAGTTCCCGATTATCAGCTTTCCTTGGCCATTGGTATTCGTGGACAGAATGCACGATTAGCTGCTAAGCTAACGGGTTGGAAAATCGACATTAAGAGCGAGAGCCAAGCGGAGCAGGAGTTCGGCAGGTCGAAAGAAGATTCAGCCGTGATTGACTAACACCGTTCTCATGTAAGAGGAGATGTACCAATGAAAACCAAACGTATTCCGCTACGTAAATGTGTCGTTTGTCAGAAGATGCTGTCTAAGAAAGAAATGATCAGAGTCGTTCGGACACCTGAGGGCAGCGTAGAGCTAGATTCGACCGGCAAAAAAAATGGACGTGGCGCATATATATGCGGTAAAATCGAAGGCTTTGAAAAAGCTCAAAAAAGCAAATCATTCGACAGAGCGCTCAAAGTATCATTATCGTCGCAGGATTATGGAAGTCTGAAGGAGCAGTTCCTAACTGTTCAGGCTAAGTATGCGTCGATTGAATGTGAGAAGGAGAAGCATGAATCCTAAGTTATTATCACTGCTTGGTCTTGCTAGAAGAGCTGGCAAGGTTATCACGGGCGACGAATCCTGTATGAAGGCTTTGCGAAGTGGTAAGGCCAGATTGATTATTGTTGCAGCTGATGCTTCCGACAATACTAGGAAAAAATATGCTGATAAATGTGCTCACTATAATACTAAGCTGATCATTGTTAGTGATCGAGCATCTATCGGTGGGGCAATTGGGCGGGCTGAACAAGTTGTTATTGCAATAGAAGATGAGGGATTCGCGAGCGGAATCCGAACGTGTATGGATAAATCGGAGGTGTAAACGATTGACTAATCAAGAAAATGAGAAAACAAGAGTTTATGAATATGCAAAGTCATTAAATATGAGTAGTAAAGAGATTATTACTATTCTTAAGCGTTTAGACATTCCCGTTAACAATCATATGAGTGTTATGGAGAATGAAACCGTTCATGCCGTTGAGAAGTTTTTTCGTGATATTAAGGCGAATGCGGCAGCTAAGAGAGCAGCAGCGGAAGCTGTCAATACGCAAGCAGCGAAGCAACAACCAAGTGGAGGTCAGCAAGGAAGAACTACACGACCTGCGCCATCACATCCACAGTCAGCACCTAGTGCTTCCGTGAATACATCTGCACCTAGACCAACTACCACCGCTTCAACAACAGCAAGTAGTCCTGCAACGAATCCAAGTGCTTCTTCTCAGAATGCACGTGTTTATCCGCCAAGCTCTAATCCACAACAGAGTAGACCACAGGGTCAGGGTAATACTTCAAGACCAACTGGAACCTATCAAGGGGCTCAAAGGCCGGGACAACAATCGAATCGAGGTCCTGCTGGATCCTCTCCGAGACCGGCTGGTGCTTCCGCGGGTCAAGGTCAACAATCTCGTCCTCCTTATCAATCTAGACCTGCAGCGGCCGCTCCTAAGCCAGCTACGTCTACGGTAGGTGAGAAGGAGAAGAGAACAACTACTTTTACCGATAATAAACGTCCTGCCAAGCCATATACTGGACGACCTGGTGAGTCAGAAGATAAGTCTAAAGTGCCATCTAAGAAAACTGCTCCGATTGATAAGCGGTTTGAAGATAGTAGAAACAATAGTAGACCCGGTAATTATCGGAATAAAGGAAAGAATAATAGACGCAATACTGGACCAGTTAAAGAAAAAATCGATAATACACCGAAAAAAATTATTGTTCGTGGACCTATGACTGTTGGCGAATTCGCCAAAATCCTTCATAAGGACGCTTCAGAAGTTATTAAGAAGCTTCTCTTCCTAGGTGTTATGTCTAACATAAACCAGGAGCTTGATTTAGATACGATTCAACTTATTGCTACAGATTACAAGATAGAAGTAGAAATCAAGATTGCGGTTGATGAAGATAATTTTGAGCTAGTAGAAGAAACGGATATTGATGAGGATCTGATTGAACGTCCACCGGTTGTTACTATTATGGGGCACGTAGACCATGGTAAGACAACTTTACTTGATGCCATTCGTCATACGAATGTATCACTTGGTGAAGCAGGTGGTATCACTCAGCATATCGGAGCATATCAGATTGAAACGAACAACAAGAAGATCACATTCCTAGATACACCTGGTCATGAAGCGTTCACCTCCATGCGAGCTAGAGGAGCACAGGTAACGGACATAACCATTCTTGTAGTAGCTGCAGATGATGGGGTAATGCCACAGACTGTAGAAGCTATTAATCATGCGAAAGCTGCTAATGTTCCCATCATTGTAGCTGTCAACAAAATTGATAAGCCTGGCGCTGATCCTGATCGGGTTAAACAAGAATTGAACCAGCACGGTCTTATCCCTGAGGAATGGGGCGGCGATACGATATTCGCCAATGTCTCAGCTAAGAATAGAACTGGTTTAGATGACTTGTTAGAAATGATTCTACTAGTTGCTGAAGTACGAGAGCTCAAAGCTAATGTGAATAAACGTGCTAGAGGAACTGTGTTAGAGGCTGAATTAGATAAAGGTAAAGGTCCAGTAGCTCGAGTGTTAATCCAGAATGGTACAATTCGAATTGGAGATGCTTTTGTAGCTGGAGTAAACTTTGGTCGTGTTCGTACAATGATCAATGATAAGGGTCGTAGAATAAAGGAAGCACCACCATCAACACCAGTTGAGATTACTGGACTTACTGAGGTGCCTTTAGCTGGAGATCCATTCATTGTGTTCGAAGATGAGCGCAAAGCTAGAGCGATTGCAGAACGTAGAACGGATACAGCGCGTCAGTCCTCTATGAGTGCAAACACTCGTGTGTCTCTTGAAGATATGTATCAGCACATTAAAGATGGTGAATTGAAGGATCTCACGGTCATTATTAAAGGTGATGTTCAGGGCTCCGTCGAAGCATTAAGAGGCTCATTAGAGAAGATTGATGTTGAAGGCGCTCGTGTGAGAATTATTCATATTGCTGTTGGTTCGATTAATGAATCGGATGTGAACTTAGCTTATGCATCTAATGCCATCATTATCGGATTTAATGTGCGCCCTGAGCCTGCAGCGAAATCCATGGCTGATGAGCAGAAAGTTGACGTTAGATTGTATACGGTCATCTATAATGCTATTGAAGAAATAGAGGCGGCCATGAAGGGGCTTCTCGATCCGATTTTCAAAGAAACTATACTTGGTCACGCTGAAGTCAGGAACGTTTTCAAGGTTACTAAGGTTGGTGTAATAGCTGGGTGTATGGTACAGGATGGCAAAATAGTACGGAATGCACAGGTTCGTTTGTTACGTGCAGGTGAGCTAGTATACGAAGGTAAAGTGGATTCCTTGAAACGTTTTAAGGATGATGCCAAAGAAGTAGCTCAAGGTTATGAGTGTGGTATATCCCTAGAGAAATATAACGATATTAAAGACGGAGACATTATTGAGGCTTTCATTATGGAAACCGTTGAGAGGTGATCAACAATGGCTAGAATTCGCGTAGGACGAGTGGGAGAGCAGATCAAGAAAGAGTTAAGTATGATTTTCCTGTCGGAGTTTAAAGACCCTCGTCTCGGTTTTGTAACCGTAACAGGAGTGGAAGTGACGAATGATTTATCACAAGCGAAAGTGTACTTAAGTGTGCTCGGTACTGAGGATCAGAAAGAAGCAACTCTAAAGGCACTTGGTAAAGGCTCGGGTTTCTTACGGAGTGAGCTTGGAAGAAGAGTTCGTTTACGTCAGACTCCAGAATTGATCTTTAAATTCGATTCTTCTGTGGAATACGGAAGTAAAATTGAAGCTATATTACAAAAAATTAACAATGGGGAAACTAATGTATGATGGATATTACGGATCATTCGTCGTTTCAATTGGGGCAAGCAATACGGTTTATTCTAGAAGAGGATGATTTTCTGGTGGTTTCCCACGTGCAGCCTGACGGGGACGCCATCAGTTCAACTATTGCTATAGGGCTTATTCTTCAGAATCTGAATAAAACGTTTGTGATGGTTAATGAAGACAAAACCCCAATTAAATTCGATTATTTATCCGGTTTTGAGCATATTCAGCATGCAGGCGAAATGAATTCTGCACCTCGTAAATATCAAAATGTGATCGCAGTTGATTGCGCTGATTTCTCGAGGGTTGGTATTGTGGAAAATTGGTTTGGGGATAATCCGACTATTCTTAATATTGATCACCATCCAACGAATGATCAGTATGGGACAATACCTCTGATTCAAGCGGAGGCTGCCGCGACTGCGGAAATTCTCTTCCATCTCGTTGAGGCACTTGAATTACAATGGACTAAACCTTTGGCGGATTGTATTTATACTGGTTTATTAACGGATACTGGTGGGTTCCGTTATTCGAACACCTCTCCAGAAGTCATGAAGATTGCTTCGAGAATGCTTGAATTTGGTGTAGAGGGCCATCAGTTAGCAGAGCATTTACTTGAGAGGATTGCCTTTTCTCATATCCATGTGCTTAAACGTGCGTTAGCCAGTTTATCGTTTGCCGAGAATAATCGTATAGGTTGGATGCTTGTCACTCAGGAGGATATTACTGAGTCACAAGCAAACAACGAAGATTTAGAAGGACTTGTTAATTACCCTCGTAATATTGAAGGGGTAGAAGTAGGCTTATTATTCAAGGAAGTCACGACTGATATAGTAAAGGTTAGCTTCCGTTCTGCTGGCAAGATCGACGTCGCATCCATTGCTCATCGTTTAGGTGGAGGCGGTCATACTAGAGCTGCGGGTTGTACACTTAATATGGCAATGAGTGAAGCTGTACGATTTATTGTTAATGAAATCAAACAAGAGATGGTGTGATCGCATCATAGAAGGCATTATTCCAATTCATAAGCCTGCAGGGTGGACATCGCATGATGTCGTTGCCAGAATGCGCCGCATATTAGGTGTTAAACGAATAGGACATACGGGTACATTAGATCCGGCAGTAACAGGAGTACTTCCCTTATGTGTGGGACGGGCTACCCGACTTGTTGAATATATCCAGGATCTATCCAAGGAATACGAAGCGGTATTAACAATTGGATATTCAACCGATACGGAGGATTCCTCTGGAGCCGTAACGGAGTCTATAGAGCATGAAATTAAGATAACAAGAGAGCAGGTTGAGCTTGTCTTACGGCAATTTGTTGGTCCCATTCAACAAGTTCCACCGATGTATTCCGCTCTGAAGCATAATGGCAAAAAATTATACGAGCTTGCCCGAGAAGGAATAGAAATTGAACGTAAATCTCGAGAAGTCATAATTCATCATATTGAATTACTTGATTACAATCATACCGAGAAATATCCAAACGCTCGTATCCGTGTATCTTGTTCTAAGGGAACATATATCCGGACTTTGTGCGTAGATATTGGACGTGCTTTAGGGCTTCCTGCAGTAATGTCAGGACTTGTACGGACCGCTACAGGTGGTATTACGTTGGATAAGTGTTACACACTTGAGGAGATTCAACAGCTTGTGGAGCAAGGTGAAATTCAGGATGTTTTCTTGCCTATAGATGTGGCTATTTCTCATATTCCTGCAATTGTGCTGGAGCAATCACTTATTAATCGAGCCTTATATGGTCAGATCATCACGATTCCTGAAAGTTGTATAGAGGGCAGTAAGTTAGATGAGATAGAACAAACTATTCGTCTCTATAACGAAGCGAATATCTTTTTTGGCATATTCTCATTGAATATTCAATCATTATTACTAACACCAGTTAAAGTTTTTCTTCCCTCTGAAACATCTTCTAACGTTTAACAAACGGGGTGAAAGTTTGGAAATTATTCGATTGACCTTTCCTTTTGCTGAAAATTATCAAACGGAACGCCAGGTCATGGCTATTGGTTTTTTTGATGGTGTTCATTTGGGACATCAGGAAGTAATTCGTAAAGCAATCTATTTAGCTAAAAGTGAGAAGCTCACCTCGTCCATTATGACCTTTGACCCACATCCTAGGGAAGTACTTGGTCATCATCCAAATGCACAGTATATTACTCCACTAGAAGAAAAACTGGAGCGTTTTGCTGAATGTGGTCTTGAACGTGCCTATATTCTCACATTCAATCGAACATTATCTTTACTCACACCTGAACAGTTTATCCATGAGGTTTTATTTACGCTTCATGTCGATACTGTAGTAGTTGGTTTCAATTTTACGTATGGGCACCTTGGCAGAGGTACGGTTGATATGATGAGAGAAATTGGTGCAAATCAGATGAAGGTGAATGTGATTAGACCCTTTCATATGGATAACATAAAAGCAAGTAGTACCGTTATTCGTGAAAAGTTGCGAGCAGGAGAGCTAGACAAGGTTGCTCAATTACTTGGTAGGCCTTATTCGATGACGGGAAAGGTTGTCCAAGGCTTAGGCCGAGGACGGACAATAGGAATACCTACAGCGAACATTGAGCCCAGGGATAACTACATCATCCCTCGTCAGGGAGTTTATGCTGTTCGAGTTACTGTTAATAGTATGATTTATAATGGCGTTATGAATATTGGAATGAAACCAACCTTCGATGACGATCCTGACAAACCAACTTTAGAAGTGCACATTCTTGAATTTGATCAATCAATCTATGGTGAATCTATCGAGATTCAATGGATCAAATACATAAGAGCCGAACAGAAATTTTTATCTGTGGATTCGCTTGTCAAACAAATTCAAGCAGATATTGTAGTTGCAAAAGAAATACTGTCATTTACTTCATAAGAATATATATGCTATAATAATAACCGTTGTCGGAAGACCTATATGGTCCCGATTTCAACCATAGCGTGGTTTCCCGTTCTCACCAACGGTTTCTGGGCTATAGGGGATACTGATATCAGGAGGTGACCAAGATGGCAATTACACAAGAGCGTAAGAATGAATTGATTCAGACGCATAAGACGCATGAATCAGATACTGGATCTCCTGAAGTACAAATTGCAATATTAACGGAGAACATTCAAAACTTAACTTCACATTTTCGGGATCATAAGAAAGATCATCATTCCCGTCGTGGTTTGTTAAAAATGGTCGGTCAACGTCGTAAACTGCTTGCGTATTTGAAGAATACGGATGTTAGACGTTACAGCGCATTGATCGAAAAATTAGGTATCCGTAGATAATTGTTGTACAGGAAGCAATCCAATGTTTCTTCATTAGCGGCTCTACAAGAAGCCGGGTGAAGAATAATGGGGTTGCTTTTTCCTTATGTGAACATGATAAAGCGTGATTCAATTGTAAAACTTGAGGAAATACTATTACATAAATATCAAGAAATATGGTATGTTATGAGAAAAGCGGAAAATTGATGGAGGGTGTACATTTTGCAAAGAGTTGAAATGGAATTTAGTGGTCGTCGTCTTATTCTAGAAACGGGAAGATTGGCTAAACAAGCCAACGCATCAGTAACCGTACATTATGGAGATACAGTCGTTTTATGTACAGTAACATGTTCGAAGGATCCAAAGGATCTCGATTTTTTCCCACTTACGGTTAACTATGAGGAAAAGCTGTACGCTGTAGGTAAAATCCCAGGTGGTTTTATCAAACGTGAGGGTCGTCCTAGTGAGAAAGCCATATTGGCAAGTCGTTTAACGGATAGACCGATTCGTCCTTTGTTTCCAGAAGGCTTTCGTAACGATGTTCAAATCGTAAATCTTGTACTTAGTGTTGATCAGGATTGTTCTCCACAGATTGCTGCGATGATAGGAACATCAGCTGCTCTTAGTATTTCGGATGTTCCGTTTAATGGTCCTGTTGGTGGTGTTGTTGTTGGTAGAGTGGATGGTCAGTTCATCATAAATCCAACTACGGAGCAGGAAGATAAGAGTGATTTATTCTGTGTAGTTGCAGGAACGAAAGATGCCATTATGATGGTAGAAGCTGAAGGGGATGAAATCTCAGAAGCCGATATGCTCGAAGCGATTATGTTCGGACATGCTGAAATCAAGAAAGTCGTAGATCTTCAGGACAAGCTTGTGCAAATCGCAGGCAAAGAAAAGATGGAAATTAAATTAAAAACGGTTAATGAACAGGTTGTAATTGATGTGCGGCAACACGCTGAAGCGAGAATTGTTGAAGCATTGGTTATTAAGGGTAAGCAGGAACGTAAGGACGCCCTCGAAGCGATTGATAACGAAACTATTGCACACTTCAATGAAGTCTATACAGAGAATCCGCAATGGAATAAAGATGTGAAGGAAGTATTACACGATATCGTGAAGGATGAAGTTCGCCGTCTAATCACACATGATAAGGTTCGTCCAGATGGTAGGGCTCTCGAAGAAATACGACCAATCGAGTGTGATACAGCTATTCTACCTAGAACGCATGGATCCGGTTTGTTCACTCGCGGACAAACACAAACACTAAGTGTATGTACACTTGGACCATTAGGCGATGTGCAGATTCTTGATGGAATTGGTTTAGAGGAATCCAAAAGATTCATGCATCATTATAATTTCCCTCCATTCAGTGTAGGTGAAGCTAGACCTTTACGTCCACCAGGTCGACGTGAAATTGGTCATGGTGCACTTGGTGAACGTGCTTTATCCAAAGTAATGCCTTCTGAAACTGATTTCCCTTATACGATTAGACTAGTATCCGAGGTATTGGAATCGAATGGATCAAGCTCTCAAGCAAGTATCTGTGCTAGTACATTAGCTATGATGGATGCTGGGGTACCGATTAAAGCACCTGTAGCAGGTGTTGCCATGGGATTAATTAAAGATGGCGACCATTTTTCAATCCTGACAGACATTCAAGGTCTCGAAGATCATCTAGGTGATATGGATTTCAAGGTGGCTGGAACGGCTGCTGGGATAACAGCGATTCAGATGGACATTAAAATTGATGGTATCAATCGCTCAATACTGGATCAAGCCTTGGATCAAGCCAAAAAGGGAAGAATATTCATTCTAGGCAAGCTTGCTGAAGCTATTCAAGAGCCTAGAAAGCAGCTATCTCAATATGCTCCGAAAATCGTTGTGATGAATATTAATGCTGATAAAATCCGAGATGTTATTGGACCAGGCGGTAAAATTATTAATAAAATCATTGAAGAAACTGGTGTGAAAATCGATATCGAACAGGATGGTCGAGTATTCATAGCATCCTCGAATGAGGAAATGATCAACAAAGCTCGCCAATGGATTGAGAATATTGTAAAAGAAGTAGTTATTGGTGAAACCTATCTAGGAACCGTGAAGCGTATCGAGAAATTTGGTGCATTTGTTGAAATTCTACCTGGTAAGGATGGACTGGTACATATTTCACAATTATCGAATGACCGAGTTGCTAATGTTGAGGACGTAGTCAAAATTGGTGATAAAATCACAGTAAAAGTAACTGAAATTGATAATCAAGGTCGAGTTAATTTGTCTCGTAAAGCTACAATGGCTCCACAAACACCGGTTCAGTCATAAAAAAATAGCTCAAATCGCAAGGGAGGCAGACTTTTTGTCTCTTTTTTTGTTCTATCCTTACCGTTCGTTACATAATAATGGTGGACAAAGTGGTTTGGGGTGACAGGCTATGGATAAATCAAAAATGTGGGTTTTATCTGCTCTGGTATTCGTTATATTGTTATGGGGACTCAATCAGTCTTCGTCGATCGAATCGTATATTAAGCTTGTAAAAACGGATCCGCGATACGATGATCGAATGGTTTCTGGGGACACCTTCTTGCGTATGGATACGACAGAGCGGAACCAATGGAATGATCGTATAGAGCGCGAAGCACAAAAGCTACGAGTGGAGCCTATCAATGCTGTGATTGATCCCGTATGGAAGGCTATTCCAGGCTATAATGGTTTGGAAGTTGATATGGAAAGAACATTAAAATTAGCTATGGACCAACCTTTAAGTGATCATATTCCATTCGTATTCAAAGAAATTGAACCGACTATTCAATTAGACGACCTAGCGCCAAATGCTATTTATAAGGGGAATACCCACAAGCCGATGGTCGCCTTTATGGTGAATGTGGCATGGGGAAACGAGTATATCCCGGACATACTTGCTGCATTTCGTGATGAGAATGTTAAAGCTACATTCTTCTTAGACGGTTCTTGGTTATCGAAGAACGAGGAAATAGCACGTATGATTCTAGCGGAGGGTCATGAGCTCTCTAATCATGCTTATTCGCATCGTAATATGAGCAAGTTGAATGAGAGTCAAATTAAGAAGGAAATACAAGCTACCGAACAATTGTTAGTAAACTTGGGCGTTACAACGAATCAATGGTTTGCTCCACCATCCGGTGACTTTGACCAGCAAACGATTCGTGTCGCTCGTCAGTTAGGCTTAAAAACAGTGCTCTGGACCATCGATACAGTGGATTGGAAAAAACCCGAGCCTGGTTGGATTGTACAGAAAATAGAAGCTAGATTAGAACCGGGATCTATGATATTGATGCACCCAACGTTGTCTTCATCGGTCGCACTGAAAGAAATGATTCAGAAAGCCAAGCAACGTAACCTCGCGGTTGGTACGGTAAGCGATGTTTTATCGAGCAAACGAGTAACGGCAGTTGAGAGCGTTATTCTTTTTTGATAGTATTAGATAAATATATGGTTATGATCAAGAACCCAGCTTATGCTTGCGACGTAGTTTTCCCGACCACTCGTGTGGTCTGATCATGATGTTGCTTCCGCAACAACAAAACAGCTACATCAAAAACTTTTAGGAGGCCAACATGAAGAAAATCATACTGGATAACGGCTTGCGTGTCGTTATGGAAGAAATCCCGACATGTCGATCTGTAGCATTCGGTATATGGGTAAAGACTGGATCACGTAATGAGACTTCCGAAGACAACGGAATCTCTCATTTTATCGAACATATGCTTTTTAAGGGTACAGATCGATATACAGCTAAGGATATTGCCGATATCTTCGATGGTATTGGTGGCAATGTGAATGCATTCACTTCAAAGGAATATACTTGCTATTATGCCAAGGTTCTTGATGATCATCTGCCACAGGCCGTTGAGGTACTATCCAATATGTTCTTCCACTCACTATTTGATCCATCAGATATGAGTAAGGAAATGAATGTTATTCTCGAAGAGATTTCTATGTATGAGGATACGCCGGACGATTTGGTTCACGATCTAGTCTCTAAAGCGGCCTATGCCGATCATCCACTGGGTTATTCCATTCTTGGACTAGAAAAACGGCTAAAGGCCATGGATCCTAATAGTCTTAAAGAATTCATGTCTAGAAATTATTTGATTGAGAATACCGTTATTAGCTTGGCAGGTAACATCAATGAAGATGTATTAGATTTAATCCGCAAGCATTTCGACGGCTTTCAGAATCATGGGGGGATACAAGCTACTACTGCACCGATATTTAGAGATGAACTGATTTTTCATAAGAAAAAAACAGAACAAAATCACATTTGTTTATCTTTACCAGGTTATCAGGTAGATCATGAGAACATATATGCAATGGTGCTGCTGAACAATATGATAGGTGGTGGGATGAGCTCAAGGCTGTTCCAAGAAATTCGTGAGAAGAGGGGACTGGCTTATTCAGTTTACTCCTATCACTCCTCTCATCTGGACAGCGGATTATTCACTATATATGCAGGTACAGCACCTGGTCAAACTGAAGAGGTACTAAAAGTTACGATGGACGTGCTCAGTGATGTTCAGAACAATGGAATGACAGAGGCTGAACTTCGAAGAGGCAAGGAGCAGCTGAAGGGTAGCTTGATACTCAGCTTAGAGAGCACGAGCAGCCGAATGAATAGATTAGGTAAGAATGAGTTATTAATATCTAAACATTATAGTTTAGATGAGCTTATAGCGAGAATAGAGAAAGTTAACCTTGAACAAGTTCAACGGGTTATCGAGAATACATTTGCACAGCCATTCGCCATGTCAATGGTCGGCACGAACGATAAAACCATTACAGGGTTCAGGAGGGATCAGCTTGTATAATGTTCTAATTCAAAGACTTTCAGGCAATGATGATATTTCGTTACCGCAGAAAATGTCGGAGTGGGCTAGTGGCTTTGATCTATATGCTGCCATAACAGAGACGGTTATTCTAAGTCCCGGAGAACGAAAGCTCATTGCAACTGGTTTTGCAATGAGTATGCCTAAAGAGCTAGAAGCTCAGATTAGACCGAGAAGTGGTCTAGCTTATAAGCATGGAATTACTTGCCTAAACTCACCCGGAACGATTGATGCTGATTACCGTGGAGAAGTAAAGGTATTGCTTATTAATTTGGGACAAGAACCATTTACAATAAATCGTAATGAAAGAATTGCTCAGCTTGTATTCCAAGTAGTTCCAGATGTTCGTCTTATGACTGTAGATGAATTGACAGAAACAGCACGCGGAGCAGGCGGATTCGGTCACACAGGTCAATAGAAGTTAACAAATCTTTATTAATACAAAATCTGTATTCCCTCGAGTTAGTGGGCATATGGATTTTTTTGTGAACAGATAATTGGGCTTTTGCATAAGGTATACAGAGAAAACAATGGGCTTAAGTAGGGGGGAGTTATGCTAACCAATATTAATGTGGCTATGATAGGTGGTGATGCAAGGCAGATAGAAATCATGCGAATCCTGTCTGAATTGGATGCAGTGGTCAGATTATATGGCTTCGATCAATTGCAACAGCAGTTTAGTGGAGTGAGCAAGCATGATCTTGAACCCACTGCATTCACCGATGTAGATGCGATAATATTGCCGGCAGTAGGTGCAGATTCAGAAGGCAATGTTGTATCCATCTATACATCCCATTCGTTAATACTTAGTCGAGAGCACATTCAAATGCTGCCTAAGCATGCAGTTGTATATACAGGATTAGCGCAACCATATTTAAAAAAGCTCTGTTCTAATGAAGATATAAAACTCGTTGAGCTGTTTGATCGAGATGATGTAGCCATCTTTAATTCGATTCCCACCGCAGAAGGTGCGATCATGCTTGCCATTCAGCATACTGATTTTACGATTCATAGCTCACATTGTATGGTGCTTGGCATGGGAAGAACGGGTTTAACATTGGCAAGAGTTCTACAGGCATTAGGTGCACAAGTGACGATTGGTGTGAATAAAACTGAACAATATGCAAGAGCATTTGAGATGGGTTTTAAACCATTTTATACAGTAGATCTGGCTTCCGAGGTCGATGAGGTTGACTTGATTTTTAATACAATTCCGACTATGATAATCACAGCACAAGTCATAGCACACATTTCCAACCAAGCAGTCATCATCGATCTCGCTTCTAAACCTGGCGGAACGGATTTTCGATTCGCTGAGAAGAGAGGCGTCAGAGCGCTCTTAACCCCAGGATTACCTGGTATTGTCGCTCCTAAGACGGCTGGACAGATCATTGCTCGAGCACTAAGCCAGCTAATTTTGGAAGAGGCGAGGAAGCGAGGGAATGAAGAATGGATTGGAAGACAAAAACAGTAGGTTATGCGTTAGCAGGTTCACATTGTACATTCGAGGAAGTCATGCCACAAATACAGCGGTTTATAGACGCTGGAGCTAATGTAATCCCAATAATTTCTAACACATTATTGACAACAGATACAAGGTTTGGTAAAGCGGAAGACTGGCGAAAACAGTTGAAAGATATAACAGGTAATGATATCATTTCTACAATTGTAGATGCAGAGCCGCTTGGACCATCAAAATCATTAGATGTTCTGGTTATTGCCCCTTGTACGGGGAATACAATGAGTAAGCTTGCAAATGCACAGACAGAGAGTCCTATATTGATGGCGGCAAAGGCTCAAATGAGAAATCAACGACCTTTGGTCATTGCAATCTCTACGAACGATGGATTAGGCTTGAATGCGGAGAATATTGCGAAGTTATTAATTACGAAGAACATTTACTTTGTTCCATTCGGTCAAGATGCTCCAGATAAAAAACCAAATTCACTTGTGGCTAGAATGGGTTTGATCATGGAAGCTTGTGAGATGGCGATAGAGGGTAAGCAGCTACAACCATTAATCATTGAGAGATTCCGTTATGAGCCTGGGGCATAAGCTAAATAGGGGTTAATCAATATCATACAGCTTATAACAAGTTCTAATATAATGATCAAATTAGGAGAATTAGCAAATGTCGAGCCAGAAGAAATTTATTGTAGCGATCGTAGGAGCAACTGGTGCAGTAGGGGAACAAATATTACGTCTTCTTGAAGAACGAGACTTCCCAATCGAACGGTTGAAGCTTCTAGCTTCAGCCCGTTCAGCTGGTAAAAGAGTTGTGTTTCGAGGGATTGAACATGTGATAGAAGAGGCGAAGCCTGAGAGCTTTCAAGATGTGGAAATTGCTTTATTCAGTGCTGGTGGAGACATCAGCAAAGTATTAGCTCCGATCGCTGCAGCCGCAGGGGTAGTGTGTATTGATAATACAAACGCTTTCCGTATGGATCCAGATACTCCATTAGTCGTTCCTGAAGTGAATTTGGATAAAATCAATGAGCACAAAGGTATTATTGCAAATCCAAACTGTTCCACGATTCAACTGGTAACCGCACTCAAGCCTTTGCAGGATAAATTCGGCATATCACGGATCGTTGTGTCTACGTATCAGGCGGTTTCTGGAGCAGGAAATCAAGCTACAGAGGAATTGCTCAGACAATCCAAGGCGGTGTTGGATAATGAAGACTTTGTACCAGATATTCTGCCTTCAGCATCCTTACCTGTCAAGCATCAGATCGCTTTTAATGCGATTCCACAAATTGATAAATTTACGGATAATGGATTCACTCTAGAGGAAATGAAAATGGTTCGTGAAACGAAGAAGATTCTGGGTGATGATACCATTAAAGTGAATGCAACATGTGTACGTATTCCTGTCGTTCGCGGTCATTCTGAGTCCGTATATGTTGAATTGAAAAATGATTTTGAGTTAATTGATGTCAGACAATTACTCGCAAATGCACCAGGTGTTGTCTTGGTTGATGATCCAACCCATCAACAATATCCGCTTGCCGTCGACTCCACGGGTAAGAACGATGTGTTCGTTGGCAGGGTGCGTAAAGATTTGGATCACCCTCGTGGATTAAGCATGTGGATCGTTTCTGACAACCTCTTGAAGGGTGCTGCTTGGAATGCAGTACAGATCGCCGAGTATATTGCTCTAGAACAATAATTTTTCTGCAAGTAGTTTTATCGATTGCTAGCGCACTCATCAAAAACATAGCCTATGCTTACGAAGTAGTTTTATCGATTGCTAGCGCACTCATCAAAAACATAGCCTATGCTTACGAAGTAGTTTTATCGATTGCTAGCGCACTCATCAAAAACTTTAAAGGGGATAAACGAAGTGGACTTTGGGAGAGTTATAACAGCGATGGTCACTCCTTTTGATGACAATCAACAGGTGGATTGGAATAAAACGGAAGGGCTTATTGAGTATCTCATTACTCAGCAGATGAGTGACAGCTTGGTTATTAGTGGGACGACAGGTGAAGCATCCACCTTAACTGATGATGAGAAGATCAAGCTTTACCAATTTGCAGTTAAACAAGCTGCAGGCCGCTGTAAGATTATTGCTGGATCTGGAAGCAACGATACGGCACATTCGATTCATTTGACCATTCAGGCCGAAAAGGCTGGTGTAGATGGTCTATTATTAGTTGCTCCATATTACAATAGACCCTCACAGGAAGGTTTGTATCTCCACTTTAAAGCGATTGCGGACAGCACTACGCTTCCGATCATGCTGTATAATGTTCCTAAGCGTACAAGCGTTACAATTAGTGCAGAAACGACTATTCGACTGTCTCAGCTGTCGAATGTTGTTGCTACCAAAGAGGCTAGTGGTGATCTGGAACTTATAACTAACATTCTTCGAGGAACTTCTGCTGATTTCAGGGTTTATAGTGGCGACGATGAGATGACGTTACCTATCTTATCTATTGGTGGATATGGCGTTGTTAGTGTAGCTAGTCATGTTGTGGGCAAGCAATTACATAAGATGATTAACGCTTTCTTCGAAGGACGGGTTCTAGAGGCCGCACAGCATCACCAGCAGCTCTTACCCATTATTAAGGGTCTATTCATATGTTCAAATCCTGTACCTATAAAATATGCACTGCAGCTTCATGGGATGGACGTGGGAAGTGTAAGGCTCCCATTATCTGCGATAACGGATGAAGAAAAGATTGTGGTAAATTCGTTTTTTAAGAAATAACACCTTTAATCGATGCTACATGGCATCGATTTTTTGCTTCAACCTTCCATATCATGTATAATGAATGAGCGAGTAACTGGAGCGGGAATCGAATAATGGTTGTTTCGAGTAGTTTATTTGTTACGAACGCATATAGATATCAGCACAATACAAACTAAGTGTATGACACTCAAACACACAAAACTTAGCTAATGCTTACGAACTAGTTTTGTTTTAATTGCATTTACTTCGTAATACCATAAGCTGACACCAAAATTTTAGTACACAAAACTTTTAGGAGGAAAGATTAAATTGGCAAAAAAGAATAGTGAAGCTCTGTCTATTTTCGCCTTGGGCGGCGTTGGTGAGATAGGCAAGAACATGTATGTCGTGCAATATGACAATGATATTATCGTTATTGACTCGGGCCTAAAATTTCCTGAAGAAGAAATGCTTGGGATTGATATTGTTATCCCTGATATCACATATTTGGTGGAGAACAAAGATAAAGTAAGATGTATCTTAATTACACACGGTCATGAAGATCATATAGGTGGTCTGCCCTATGTACTTAAGATGTTAAATGTACCTATTTATGCAACTAAGCTAACCCTTGGATTAATAGAAAGTAAGCTAAAGGAAGCAGGTATATTAGGGGATACGAAGCGTCATCTCATCAATGGGGATTCCGAATTGCAGCTAGGCAGCATGAAGGCAAGCTTTTTTAGGACAAACCATAGCATCCCTGATTCTGTAGGAGTTTGCCTTGAGACACCTGAAGGTATTGTTGTACATACAGGCGATTTCAAGTTCGATCAGACGCCAGTTAATGAACAATATGCTGACGTACACAAGATGGCTGAAATCGGCACAAAAGGTGTACTAGTTCTCCTATCGGATAGTACGAACGCTGAACGTCCTGGTTATACTGCTTCTGAACGTGGTGTGGGGCGGCAATTGGAAGAAGAGTTTCACCGTGCTCAGCAGCGTGTTGTAGTTGCAACCTTCGCTTCTAACGTTCATCGTATTCAACAGGTAGTGGATGCCTGCCTTAAAACCAATCGTAAATTAGCGGTTGTAGGTCGGAGTATGGTGAATGTAGTGAATATTGCTACGGAATTGGGTTATCTCAACATTCCTGATGGCATGATCATAGACACGGACGAGGTTAACAAACTTCCTGGTGAACGGGTCGCCGTATTATCCACAGGAAGCCAAGGCGAACCGATGTCTGCATTAACTCGAATGGCTAGAGCAACTCATCGTAAAGTTGAAATTATGCCTGGGGATACTGTTATTATCGCGGCTACGCCTATACCTGGGAATGAAAAATATGTTGGTCGTACCGTAGATGAGTTATTTAGACTTGGTGCAAATGTCATATATGGTCCCGGATCAACATCAGGTGTTCATGTATCTGGACATGGCAGTCAAGAAGAGCTTAAATTAATGTTAAACTTTATTAAACCGAAATATTTCATTCCAGTCCACGGTGAGTTTAGAATGCTGCGTCAACATGGTATTCTTGCTGAATCTGTTGGTGTAGAGAAGGATAACATTTTCCTCGTAGACAACGGCGATGTCATTGAATTCCATAATGGAGAAGGTCGTAAAGCTGGGAAAATTCAGGCGGGAAATGTACTTATTGATGGGTTAGGTGTTGGTGATGTAGGCAATATTGTTCTGCGTGACCGTAAGCTGTTATCCCAAGACGGAATATTGGTCGTGGTCATAACACTTAGTAAACAAGAAGGTAAAATCCTATCCGGGCCGGACATTATATCACGTGGATTTGTATATGTTAGAGAATCCGAAACTTTGTTGGATGAAGCCAATCGTATTGTAACCAGTACTTTGAATAAATTAATGTCAGAGAATGTCAATGAATGGGCATCCTTGAAAAACCATGTGAAGGAAGCGCTTGGACGTTTTTTATATGAACAGACAAGAAGAAGACCAATGATTCTTCCCATTATTATGGAAGTCTAAAAATGACCGAAAGCCTATGCAGACATTTCTGCATAGGCTTTTTTGATGTTCAACTTTAATTCAATTGATAATATATTTTGTCGAAGCATTGAATAATTATCGCCGCAGAATTCATACTATGACAAGCGGCTTCTTAACGCCTCAACAAAAACTTGTCTATGCTTACGAAGTAGTTTTATCGACCACTGGCGTGGTCATCAAAAACTTTGTCTATGCTTACGAAGTAGTTTTATCGACCACTGGCGTGGTCATCAAAAACTTTTGAGGAGATTACAAATGGATCATTTAATGCGTACGAATAATAATAATCAAATGAATGACATTGGTACGGAGGATATTAAAAAGCATAACGTTACAGATCCCGTTATCCAATATGGACAAACGCAAATACCTGCAATTGAGTCGAATATTTATTGTTTAACGATAATAGGTCAGGTAGAGGGTCATCTTGTACTACCTCCGCAGAATAAAACGACGAAGTACGAGCACATCATTCCACAGCTTGTTGCGGCCGAACAGAATAATAAGATTGAAGGAATGTTAATTATACTTAATACGGTAGGGGGAGATGTGGAAGCAGGTTTAGCTATAGCTGAGATGATATCAACCTTGTCTAAACCAACGGTTACGCTTGTCTTAGGTGGCGGCCATAGTATTGGTGTACCGATCGCGGTATCCGCAGACTATTCAATTATTGCTGAAACAGCCACAATGACCATTCATCCTATTCGCTTAAACGGCTTAATCATAGGTGTACCACAAACATTCGAGTACTTAGATAAAATGCAGGATAGAGTGATAAGATTCATTACCAAACATTCTGCGTGTACAGAAGAGAAATTGAAGGAATTAATGTTCGCTACTGGCGATCTATCAAGGGATATCGGTACAAATGTAATTGGTGTTGATGCGGTGAATTATGGCTTGATTCAAACAGTTGGAGGTATAGGTGACGCAATGAAGGAGCTTAATCGGCTTATGGACGAAAGAAGGCAAGGAGGTTATCTACAATGATCATTCATTCAATTGTAAATGATGAGGTTATCTATGCGGGGATAGATGATATTCAGTCCCCTGAAGAATTAATGGTTAATGGTATACTGATGCAGGTCGAAAGAATGTCGAATAACCAAGTGAAAATCGTTCGATTAATTAGCACAGACCCACAACACTATTTGAATGATGAATACTCACCGGGGAAATTCATCAACTTTCAACCTAGTTTGTAGTACTGTAGAATGGTTTGTCAACTGTAACATCCGTTGTGGTATAATGGCTACGGGGGTGTGCATGTTGGCGAAAAAAAGAAAGAAAAAAAATAGAATAACCACGTTATCTTTTGAGGTTTATGGGATTATTATCCTCATATTTTCCGTCATTACATTAGCAGGACAAGGTCCTATTAATGGGATGGGAACGGTTGGTCGGGCAATAAATTACATATGCTTATTCCTAGCGGGGCAGATGAACTATGTTATTCCGCTTATTACTATTTATGTAGGACTGTACGTCATGATAAAACGTCAATGGCCTAAAGGTTGGACTTATCGTCGTACAGGAATTGTGTTGTTGCTTGTTGGAATTCTAACCTTGTTCCAAATCTCTATGACACAGGATTTGTATCCATCTGGTGATTACAAAGCAGGCTCAATCTTGAACCAACCTTTACAGAATTTATTGGAATTATTAGAAGAAACAAAAACCGTGGAACAATTTAATCAGGAGCTAGGAGGCGGTATGATTGGTGCTATCGTCTTTAGTGGATTATATATATTCTTCGATGAATATGGCTCTCAGCTATTCGTATATGCTCTGCTTGCGATAGGATTTCTATATTTAACCGGGTGGTCCTATGTGGATATGGGAGCACGAATTAAACGATTCTTGGGTCTGATAGGAAAAAGAAGTGGACGACAGTGGAAGGAAATCTTCGCACAGCTTAAACGCAAGAGACAACAAAGGCAATATCAAGCCGATCAGGATATTGAAGAAGAAGAAGATGATGATGATGACCAGATTATTTCCAAATATCCCATCATTAACGAAATTGATGAAGAAAATCATCAACCTAACTCAAAGCGTAAGTCTGCCAAAAAATCCTTGTTCATGGAACTTCTTAAACCGGACAAAAATAAAGAGAAACCTCCAATTGATTCTGAAGAATTGTCTGACATCAATCAGGATGACAAAGCGACAGAACAAACAGAGAATATTCTATTGGTTAGGGATTTCATGGAACACGTCGATAAACCAGGTGGAAGCCTTGAGGTAAGAGAGGTTAACAAAACAGAAGCACAGTCACAAGTAGTTGGGAATGTAGACAAAGATATTCTGCAATTGCAATCTGTCAAAGAAATCACCAATGTAGCCTATAAACTTCCTCCTTTTCATCTACTAGGTAAGCCAGCTTCTGCAACTAAGGGTGGTCTATCTACTGATTATAAAGCCAATGCTCGCAAGTTAGAGACTACTTTAGAAAGCTTTGGTGTTCGTGCAAAGGTGTTGGAGGTTGTTCGTGGTCCGGCGGTAACACGTTATGAGATATTACCGGATGTTGGAGTAAAGGTTAGTCGGATTGTTTCATTAACTGATGATATTGCTCTGGCTTTAGCGGCAAAGGATATTCGAATGGAAGCACCTATACCTGGTAAGTCAGCTATTGGTATCGAAGTCCCGAATACCGAGGTATCTATAGTTACTGTGCGTGAGGTGATGGAGAGTGCGTCTTTCCATGAATCCCAAGCGAAACTTTCCATTGTATTAGGTAGAGACATATCAGGTCAACCCATGGTAGCTAATTTAGCAAGAATGCCTCATTTACTTGTAGCTGGTGCCACTGGATCCGGTAAATCCGTTTGTATTAATGCGATTATTGTCAGTATTCTCTATAAGGCCAAACCAGATGAAGTGAAATTCTTGATGATCGACCCTAAGATGGTTGAGTTGAATATATATAATGGTATTCCGCATCTTCTTGCGCCTGTTGTTACAGATCCTAGGCGTGCATCACTTGCTCTTAAGAAGGTAGTCGTTGAGATGGAAAAACGATATGAATTGTTCTCTAAATCGGGCTCTCGGAATATAGAAGGATACAATAATATGTGTATAGAAAAAGGAATGGACACACTTCCTTTTATTGTTGTTATTGTGGACGAGCTGGCTGATCTGATGATGGTAGCCGCTCATGACGTGGAGGATGCCATCTGTCGGTTAGCCCAAATGGCTCGTGCTGCAGGCATTCATCTAATCATTGCGACTCAACGCCCATCTGTAGATGTTATTACGGGTGTAATTAAAGCTAATATTCCTTCCCGAATTGCCTTTGGCGTTTCATCTCAAGTTGATTCCAGAACGATTCTAGATGGTGTCGGGGCTGAGAAGCTTCTGGGAAGAGGGGATATGTTATATTTACCTGTTGGTGAATCGAAGCCAATCCGTGTTCAAGGTGCTTTTCTTTCTGACCCCGAGGTAGAATCTGTTGTCCAATACGCTAGATCACAAGGACAAGCCCAATATCAAGAGGATTTGGTTCCTGAGGTAGAAGAGCAGATCGAGATGGAAGATCCGAATATGGATGAATTGTTCGACCAAGCAGCACAGATCGTCCTAGAGGCCAAACAAGCCTCCGTTTCACTATTACAGCGCAGATTAAGAATTGGTTATACTCGTGCAGCTCGACTAATTGACTACATGGAAGCCTCCGGTGTTATAGGGCCTTATGAAGGAAGCAAGCCTAGAGAAGTACTTATGACCTTCGAACAATTTCAACATAGTAGAATGAGTTCTTAATCGTAAAAAAAGAGTATAGAATTCACCGACTTTTCTCATAATAATCTTTGATCACAGAGATGAGAAAGGTTGGAATCGATGAATAGAAGATTGTTACTGATTACAGGAAGTATCATCATGTGTCTTATTGCTTCGTTCCAAATCCACCATAACTTCAATGAAGAAGCTCAAGAAACGTTTAGTAAAGTAACTTTTAAATATGGTGCCTCTGGTAGTGATGTGCTTGAATTACAAGGAAGGTTGAAGTTTCTCGGCTTTTTTAATGGCAAGATAGATGGAGATTATGGTTGGAAGACACTACAATCGGTCAAGCATTTTCAATGGAAATTTGGCATGCCTGCAGATGGTGTTGTTGGGCCCAAGACAAAATTAAAGCTGTGGGAAGCGACTAAGAAATGGTCTCCTGAACTTACGATGGATAAACCGAAGGAACAACAAACGACTAACAAACCGAATACAAGTGGTTTAACAACATCGAACAGTCTTGGGCTTTCAGCCAACGACTTGAAAATTATGGCGAATGCGGTGCATGGTGAAGCACGTGGTGAGCCTTACGTCGGACAAGTAGCCGTTGCAGCGGTCATTCTTAATCGAGTGAATTCACCTAGCTTTCCCAAGACGGTATCAGGTGTTATATTCCAACCCGGTGCATTCACTGCAGTTGCAGATGGCCAAATTTGGTTGGAGCCTGATGAAAGCTCTGCGCGGGCTGTGCGGGATGCGCTTAATGGCTGGGATCCTTCTGGCGGTTGTATCTACTATTTCAACCCCGTTACCGCAACCTCTAAGTGGATTTGGACCAGACAACAAGTCAAGAAAATTGGAAAGCATATATTCTGTATATAATCATAAGCGTCTCAGCATATACATGGGAACAACCGAATACTATTCGCTTGTTCTTAGATTTTCTTAAGAGGTAGCCCTTCAAGGCTACTTCTTCATTTTATAATTGAATTGGTAATTAGCGGTAGGTTTTTATATAATGGCAACAAAGAGAGGGAGTGAGTCCATGCAACCATTTGAATTTCAACGTACTGAAGTTAATGGGATCCGTATTCATGTATTGCCCACGGAACGATTCAAAACATATGCGGTTTCTTTGTACATAGGGCGACCATTAGAGGAATCCACTGTAACACCAACAGCGATCATTCCTTTTATTCTTCGACGGGGTACATCGTTATACCCAGAGACCAGAGCATTTAGGGAACGACTTGATGAGCTTTATGGTGCGGGTTTTGGCTTTGATATTTATAAGAGAGGTAATAATCAGATTGTACAATTCCGGATGGATACGGTAGATGATCGATTTATGGGAGAGCAGAAGCCTTCCTTGCTTCAGGAAACCCTGGCGTTCTTAGGGCAAACAGTAACTCAGCCTGCTCTAGAGAACGGGGAATTCGTGTCGAAATATCTGGATGCGGAAAAACAAACCATTCAGAATAAGTTAGAATCTATCGTGAACGACAAGATTAGGTATGCTGCGGAACGTTGCATGCAGGTTATGTATGCAGATGATCCATTCCGTTACAATCCTTTGGGGCGACTAGAAGATATAGCTTCACTTGAAGCAGGTTCTTTGTATGAACAATATCGAAGCTGGTTAAGGCATGCTCCTATGGATTTGTACGTAGTAGGTCACACAACACTTGAAGAGGTAACTGAAATTGTTAAAGAGCAGTTCCAGATAGATCGGGCAGAATTATTCGACTATCGGATTGAAGCAACACATAGATTCATTAAAGAACCCAAAGTTGTGGTAGAGCAATTAGATGTGAATCAAGGCAAGCTGAATATGGGGCTGACCGCTCCATTCACATATAATGATCCACATTATCCCGCTGCTATGATATACAACGGAATATTAGGCGGCTATCCACATTCTAAGCTTTTTAGTAATGTTCGTGAGAAGGCGAGTCTAGCTTATTACGCTTCATCACGTCTTGATGGTTATAAGGGAATGCTGATGATTCAATCTGGTATCGAAATTGAGAATTATGAACGGGCAGTAGATATAATTTCTGAACAATTACAAGCATTACGATCTGGACAAATTACCGATTTGGAGCTTTCCCAAACAAAGGCTTTGATGTCAAATCAGATTAAGGAAATAAATGATTCTCCTAATGAGATGATTGGATTTGATTTTAATACCATATTGACTGGTGCTAAACGAACGGTTGTATCCGTTCTTGAAGATATCAATCAAGTGACCAAGGAGCAAACCCAAGCTGTAGCCCAGAACGTCGATTTGGATACGATTTATTTTTTGAAAAATCAGAAGGGGGAATGAGTATCTATGGAAACAATCGACTATCCTCATCTTAAGGAAACCCTATACTTTGAGAAGCTTCCGAATGGATTAGAAGTCCGCATCCTACCAAAGCCAGGATTTCAAAAAACATACGCCGTTTTCTCTACAAGATATGGTTCTGTGGATAATCATTTTCAATTAAGTGATGGTTTAGAGAAACGTGTTCCTGATGGAATCGCCCACTTTCTAGAGCATAAAATGTTCGAGGAACCAGAAGGGGATGTATTCTCTCGTTTTGCCGATCGAGGAGCATCTGCTAATGCATTCACCAGCTTTGATCGGACCTCTTATTTATTCTCTGCAACAGATCACATTGAAGATAATATAGAGACCTTGCTTAATTTTGTGCAGAATCCTTACTTTACTGATGAGAATGTAGAGAAGGAGAAAGGCATAATTGGTCAGGAAATTCAAATGTACCAAGATCATCCAGATTGGCGAGTTTATTATGGGCTTATTGAATCTATGTATAGTCAGCACCCGATTCATATTGATATCGCTGGAACTACAGAATCCATCGCTAAGATCGATAAAGAAATGCTCTATGCTTGTCATGAAACCTTCTACCATCCAGGGAATATGACCTTCTTTATTGTAGGTGGTGTAGATCCACAGAAGGTAATTACTCAAATTCGGAGTAATCAAGAGAAGAAAACCTTTACAGCATATAAAACAATATCACGGCTATTTCCCTCTGAACCAGAAGAGGTTCAAGCCAAGGAAAGAATCACTAAACTACCCGTCTCTTTACCGAAATGCCTATTCGGCTTTAAAGAGAAGGTTTCAAACTTGGATCCAGAAGCTGTATTATATCGCGAATTAACCACTAAGCTTTTATTTGATTTATTATTTAGTCCCAGTACCCATATATATCAAACTTTATATGATGAGAATCTCATTACTGATCAGTTCGGCTATGAATATCAGGCCAGCACACAATATGCATTCTCGATGATTGGTGGGGAAACCAAAGATCCTCAGTTATTGTTAGCTCGAATACGTGAGCTAATTGAGCCTATCATGGTCAGTGGATTGGAACAAACCGCATTCGATCGCTGTAAGAAGAAGAGAATGGGCAATTATATGAGGGTGCTTAACTCTCCTGAAGCCATTGCCAATGAGTATACCAAATACTTCTTTAAAGACATTGATTTTTTTCGGTTCCTATCCATTTATGAGAAGTTAACCCTTACAGATGTCAATCAAAGAATGAAAGATCATATTCAGTGGGAGCAATTGGCCGTCTCTATCGTAAGGAATGGTACGGCTTGACGATATTAAAAGCCTCTTCAGAAACAACGGTTTTGGTAACAGGTGGGAACCGAGGTATCGGTGCGGCCATCGCCGAGCGGTTCGCAAGTGCTGGAATGAATGTTGTTATCCACTATTTACAAGCGCATGAAGCAGCAAATGAAGTAGCGCGCAAATGCTTAAAGTACGGTGTTCGTGTATTAACGGTTACGGCTGATTTAAAGTCTAAAGACCAGATTCTGAAAATGCAAGAAAAGCTGAATCTGCACCAAATGGTCCCCGATATTCTAGTCAACAATGCTGGAATTACCCATTTTGGACTATTATCCGATGTAACAGAGGACGAATGGGATCATGTCATGAATACAAATTTGAAGGGCATATTCTTATGCACTCAAGCGTTCTTACCTCATATGATCACACAAAAGTATGGACGAATTGTTAATGTATCTTCGGTCTGGGGAATGACTGGTGCATCCTGTGAGGTTCTTTATTCGACAACAAAAGGTGGAATGAACGCCTTTACCAAAGCTTTGGCTAAGGAGCTTGCGCCTTCGGGAATAACGGTAAATGCTGTAGCACCTGGGGCCGTCGATACGTCAATGCTACATCATCTAAATGAACAGGAAAAACAATCTCTGATCAATGATATTCCAGTTGGGCGACTAGCTCAGCCTGAGGAAATTGCTTCTCTTGTATACTTTGTTGCGTTGCCAGAATCCAGCTATATTACCGGACAGATTATTAGTCCTAACGGTGGTTGGATGACCTAAGACGAATAATCATCGCCATAAATGCAGATATTAGGGTTGTCAAATAAGGAATAAACGAATAGTAATGGCAAGTTACTATTCGCTTGTTCCAACAAACCTCAAAAAGGAGAATTCACATGACAACTGTATTATCGACCTTCGACAAATGGAAAAACTTTTTAAGTGAAAGAGTAGAGCAAGCAAAAAGTGCTGGTATGGGTGAAGAAACCATTGATAAATTAGCTTTTCAAATTGGTGAATTTCTAGACAACAAGGTTGATCCGAAGAATGATGAAGAGCGTATTCTTAAAGAATTGTGGGATGTAGGTAATACCGAGGAGCGTAAAGCCATCGCACGACTAATGGTCAAGCTAGCTGAAAAAGGATAAGTAAGAAAAAGAAGCCTTCTTCTGAAGGCTTTTTCAATAGTTATGAAAACGTCATTATGATTAATTTCTAGAATACGTATGTTTTTCGATTAAACTCTAAACTAAATTTACCCTGCGGGAAGGAATACCGCGAATATTGTAGAATATAAGCAATATAGGTGAATAGTGACCTATTCGAGGGTGGTTAAGTTTTCTTATGGATAATAGACAGTGGTATTTAGAATATAAGATACATAAGAACCGTCCCGGGCTTCTAGGTGATATCGCTTCATTAATGGGTATGTTGGAAATTAATATACTGTCAATTAATGGTGTAGAAGATCGAACCCGTGGCATGTTAATTCAAACCAGTGATGATCAGAAGATTGTATTATTAGAGCAGCTTCTTCGCAAGGTAGATAATATTACAATTAACAAGATGCGCGAACCTAAGCTAACTGATATTCTTGCTATTCGTCACGGACGTTATATTGAACGTGATTCGGATGACATTAAGACTTTTCGTTTCACTAGGGACGAATTAGGTTTACTTGTTGATTTTCTTGGTGAAATTTTTAAGATTGATGGGCATCAGCTTGTTGGTCTAAGAGGTATGCCTCGTGTCGGTAAGACAGAATCGATTATTGCTGGAAGTGTCTGTGCGAACAAAAGATGGACCTTTGTATCATCAACCTTGCTACGACAGACGGTTCGGAGTCAATTATCCGAGGAAGAAGCGAGTCCTCAGAATATATTCATTATTGATGGAATAGTAAGTACGATTCGTTCTAACGAGAAGCATTATACGCTCCTTAAAGAAATTATGGCTATGCCAACTACTAAGGTTATTGAACACCCCGATATCTTTGTGCAAGAATCAGAGTATTCCTATGATGATTTTCATTATATTATCGAACTTCGTAGTACACCAGATGAAGAAATTAATTTTGAACCAATTGGATCCCAGCCAGAAGGGTTCTAATGAGTTGACATATCCTAGAGGAGGTGAAGCATGTCTGATCTGGGTCAATTACTCAAAAAAGCACGCATGCAAAAAGGAATCTCATTAGATGAATTACAGGATCTCACTAAAATTCGTACGAGATATCTTGAAGCCATTGAGGAAGGGAATTATAAGATTCTTCCTGGGAATTTCTATGTGAGAGCCTTTATTAAAAGTTATTCTGAAGCAGTAGGACTTGAACCAGATGAAGTCCTTCGATTATATCGTAGTGTCATACCGGAGACTAATCCGGAACCAGCAAAAGAACCAAAACGAAGACACACGAAAACACCTCGTAATTCGGATAAGATGAGTAAATGGGCATCGGCTCTTCTAGTTATTGCTTTTCCGTTACTTATATTAGGTGTTCTCTATTATTACTACGTAAAACTCCCCAATGAAGACAAAGCATCACGTACTCCAGTTCCACTAACGAATAATGCCAGTGAGATTGAACCAGAGGTGCAGGAGCCTATTGTCATTGTTGAGCCTGATCCAGAACCAATACCAATAGCTGAGCCCGAGCCAGTTGTGGAGATAAACTTAGTTAGGACTGAAGGTACGACTGATTATTACGAAATCAAGAATTCAGAACAATTGGTAGTTAAGCTTCAGGTAGTTGGTGATCAATGCTGGATGGCTATTCAGAAGTTGAATAAGAACGGCGAATTTATTGAAGAAAACTTATCTTTAAAAAGGAACGAAGAGAGAGAATGGACCTTTGATGATTCTGTATATTTTAACATTGGAAAGGCTAACGCCTTAAAAATGACGATTAATGGCACTGAGATTAATATGGGAGATATGCCTAATCCACGTCGACTGCAGTTGAATTTAGAGAAAACAATCCTTTAGACATCTCGGATTTCCTGAGGTGTCTTTTCTTGCCATGCTTTTATTGGTATAATCTTTTCATTATGTGATCTCGGAAGGAAGTGTTAGCTATGAGCTCAGAAAGCTCCTTTGATATTGTATCTAAGATCGATATGCAGGAACTTAAGAATGCCATTCAGCAAGCAGAGAGAGAAATAGAAACCCGTTTCGATTTTAAAGGAAGTAAGAGTGATATTTCTATCGATAAGGAGGATCTGATCGTTGTATCAGATTCTGAATTTAGAGTAGAAAGTGTGGTAGACATTCTACAGACCAAGATGGTGAAACGTGGCATTTCCCTCAAATGTCTAGAGTATGGTAAGATAGAGCCTGCTGCTTCCAATACAATGAGGCAACGGATTAAGATGAAGCAGGGTGTCGATCAAGACAACTCAAAGAAAATAAACAGTTTAATTAAGGATTCAAAGCTTAAGGTAAAGACAGTGATTCAAGGGGATCAAATCAGGGTGACCGGGAAGAGTAAGGATGACCTACAGCAAGTGATGCAGCTACTCAAGGGTGCAGACTTGCCTCTTGATTTACAATTTGCAAACTATAGATAAGAATTGGGTGGGAGACGTACATGATTGAGAAGGTGAAATTTGTAACATTAGGCTGCGAGAAGAATCTTGTCGATTCTGAGATTATGGGTGGATTGGTCCATGAGCAGGGATTTCTGTTAGTTGATGATAGTCATGATGCGACAGTAATTGTTGTCAATACCTGTGGATTTATTGATGCTGCAAAAGAGGAATCCGTTAATACAATTCTTGAGATTGCTGATTTGAAGCAAACAGGGAATTTAAAGGCGCTTATTGTTTCTGGCTGCTTAACACAGCGTTATAAGGAACAATTGATGAATGAGATGCCAGAAATTGATGGTATTGTAGGAACAGGTGACTTCGACAAAATCACAGATATTATAGATGCTGCACTTAAGGGTAAGAAACCAATCCTTGTTGGTAATCCTGCATTTAATTATGATCAGAAGCTGCCAAGACGTGTAACAACACCTCGTTATACAGCCTATGTAAAAATAGCTGAGGGCTGCGACAATGCCTGTACATTCTGTAGTATTCCGATTATGCGTGGGAATTTCCGCAGTAGAAGTATAGAGTCAATCGTAGGTGAAGTTGAACATCTGGTTTCTCAGGGAGTAAAGGAAATAAGTCTAATTGCTCAGGATTCGACCAATTATGGAACAGATATCTATGATGGCTTCATGCTTCCTACACTTCTGAACAAGGTAAGTGAAGTACCTGGACTAGTTTGGGTTCGATTGCATTATGCTTACCCTGGTTTCTTCACAGATGAGCTTATTCAGACAATTGCTAACAATCCGAAGGTTTGTAAGTATGTCGATATGCCTTTACAGCATAGTGAGGATCATATCCTCAAGAGGATGCGTAGGCCAGGTAGACAGAAGGACGTTCGAGAATTAATTACACAAATACGGAAGCATATTCCTAATGTCTCTCTTCGTACATCTTTAATTGTTGGATTCCCCGGTGAAACGGAAGAGGACTTTGCCAATTTAACGGAGTTTGTCAAAGATATTCAATTTGATCGATTAGGTGTATTTACGTATTCTCAAGAAGAGGATACTCCAGCCTCAAGACTGCCAGATCAAATCGCTGACGAAACGAAGGAATGGCGTGCAAATACATTGATGGAGGTTCAAAGGGAGATTTCAACCGACCGAAGTGTAAAAATGGTTGGTCAGACTCTCGATGTTCTAATTGAACGTTATGATGGCCGCAATGACATCTACATTGGACGTACACAATTTGATGCTCCAGAAATTGATGGCGAGGTATTCGTTAGTCAGTGTCATGCCGAAATTGGACAAATGGTTAAGGTTAACATTACTCATGCCTTTGAGTATGATTTGACAGGGGTTGCTGTATCATGAACCTAGCCAATCGGATTACGGTGGCACGGATATTCCTAGTACCCGTTATTATGTTCTTCCTGCTGGTAAATTTAAATTTACCAGCAATTCGTATACCAGAAATTAATGGCATCATCTTCACCATTACATACAATCAGATCATTGCTGTATTTATATTTAGTATAGCTGCGATCACTGACTCGCTTGACGGCTATATAGCGAGAAAACACAAATTAGTTAGTAATCTGGGAAAGCTTTTAGACCCGCTTGCGGATAAATTATTGGTTGCAGCGGTGTTAATATCGTTGGTTGAGATGGATAAGCTAGATGCGTTAATTGTGATCATTATCATTAGTCGTGAATTTGCTGTGACTGGATTAAGACAGGTAGCGCTCCTAGAAGGGGTTGTTATTCCTGCTAGTAATCTTGGCAAATGGAAAACGGGATTCCAGATTTCTGCAATCATTCTGTTGTTAATCAATAATTTTCCCTTCGTCTTTATCGGGTGGCGTGTAGATCTTATTGTTACTTGGTTAGCGGCGCTAATTACGATTTATTCGGGTATCGATTATTTCGTTAAAGGTAAGACTGTTATTAATTTTTCTGACAAAAAATAAGGATACACCGAGAGGATTAGGCATATGAGGGCTGAGATTATTGCAGTAGGTACTGAGCTTTTAATGGGTCAAATCGTTAATTCAAATGCTCAATATTTATCACAAAAATTTGCTGAAATGGGCGTCAATGTATATTACCAAACCGTAGTTGGTGATAATGCTGAACGTATGGCCGAAGCGATGCGTTTGGCAAGCGGACGAGCTGATTTAATTGTATTTACCGGTGGTCTAGGACCTACTCAGGATGATATTACAAGAGATGTTCTTGCCAAGTTGCTCGGTTTAGGTATGTCTATTCATCAGCCCTCCTATGATCGAATAGCTTCCTTCCATGTTGATCGTAAAGTGGTAATGGTAGAAAGTAATACTCGACAAGCACTAATGATTGATGGGGCAGATCCGCTTATGAATGATACAGGGATGGCCGTAGGGTCAGCCATAACACATTCGAATACACACTATATTCTGTTGCCGGGCCCACCCAAAGAGATGAAACCAATGTTTGAGAACTATGCAATGCCATGGATTCTGAGTAGAATGCCAAATACGGGTGCGCTTTTTTCTAGGATGCTGAAATTTTCCGGCATTGGAGAATCTCGATTGGAGCATGCGATTAACGATCTTATTGCGGAGCAGATTGACCCCTCAATCGCTCCCTATGCCAAAGAAGGCGAGGTCACTCTTCGCTTAACTACACGTGCTAACACGTTGGAAGAAGCTAACAAAGTGTTGGATATTACTCATCAAGAGATTCATAATCGCGTTGGTGAATTTCTATACGCGGCCGAGGATGTCCCATTAGAGACAATTATAGTTCGTTTGATGAGAGAGAAGGGACTTACCCTTTCGGTAGCCGAGAGCTGTACGGGTGGTTATTTCAGTGAGCTAATTACTTCAATACCGGGAAGTTCCGCGATGTTCCACGGAGGAGTGATCTGTTATTCGAATGAATGGAAGCATCGTTCTTTGAATATTCCTATGGACATGCTAGAGGGAGAAGATGCTCCTGGAGCAGTTAGTGAAGAGACCGCTATTTTATTGGCCAAACAGATTGTAATTCAAACGGGTAGCGACTTAGGTGTGTCAATTACAGGAATTGCAGGACCTTCTCATTCCGAACGTAAGCCGGTGGGTTTAGTGTATGCTGCTATTGCCAACAAGAATGGCGATATACAGGTCCATCAATTGAATATTGCTGGCAATCGTGAACTGATACGGATTAGGTCAGTGAAACAGGTTATGTACCAGCTTTGGAAGCAATTAAAAGCCCTATAGATAACGCTTGTCTATTCTCGGATTATATGTTAAATTATTCTTGTTAGCGGAAGTACCGTAACAAAGGGACCCTTTGTGCACGGTATTTTTTTGTTATTCCGATACTAAATGGGGACATATGTTGTCCAAACAAAAAAAACGAACGAATGTTCGAAAAAACACTTGGCAAGCGCAGAAAAAAGGATTATCATAGATTTATATTAATTAGAAGAAGAGGAAGTGAATCATTTGTCAGATCGTCGCGCAGCCCTAGATATGGCTTTGAAGCAAATTGAGAAACAATTCGGTAAGGGTTCTGTGATGAAGCTTGGAGAATCAACTCATATGCAGGTAGAAACGATCTCTAGTGGCATTTTAGCGTTAGATATTGCTCTAGGCATAGGTGGAATTCCAAGAGGTCGTATTATTGAGGTATTCGGTCCTGAATCATCAGGTAAGACAACAGTAGCCCTACATGCAATAGCAGAAGTACAGAAAATTGGTGGACAAGCCGCCTTTATCGATGCAGAGCACGCACTTGATCCTCTATATGCAAGTAAGTTAGGTGTTAATATTGACGAACTACTGTTATCACAGCCGGATACAGGTGAGCAAGGCTTAGAAATTGCCGAAGCATTGGTCCGTAGTGGTGCAGTAGATATTATTGTTATCGATTCAGTTGCAGCATTGGTGCCAAAAGCAGAAATCGAGGGTGATATGGGTGACTCTCACGTAGGCTTGCAAGCTAGATTAATGTCTCAAGCATTACGTAAGCTATCTGGTGCAATCGGTAAATCCAAGGTTATTGCAATCTTCATTAATCAGCTCCGGGAAAAGGTTGGAGTTATGTTCGGTAATCCAGAGGTAACACCGGGTGGACGAGCGTTGAAATTTTATTCCTCTGTTAGGCTTGAGGTTCGAAGGATTGAGTCGATTAAACAAGGAAATGATCTTGTCGGTAACCGTACAAGAATTAAGGTAGTTAAGAATAAGGTTGCTCCTCCCTTTAAACAGGCTGAGGTTGATATCATGTATGGAGAAGGCATATCACGCGTAGGTAGTATTATAGATCTGGGTGCTGAGATCGATATCATTCAGAAAAGTGGTGCATGGTATTCTTATGAAGGCGAACGTATGGGTCAAGGTAGAGAGAATGCTAAGCAATATCTGAAGGATAATCCCGACATTGCAAACGTCATTGAAGGTAAAATTCGCGCAGCAGGCTCTGATCAATCTTTATTGATGAACAAGTTATCTTTTGATGATAACGGCGAATAAATTTAAAGATCCGCGCATGGTTATCTATGTGCGGGCTTTTTTTGTTGGAGGTTAATATTGTGGAAGATGAAGAACAGAGGTTTATAATTACTAAGATAGAGCAGCAGAAACGTCATAAGCACCGCTATAATGTCTATGTGGACGGTGATTATGCCTTTGCAGTTCACGAGGATATCGTTGTTAAATATCGGCTGTTGAAGGATGCAACATTTTCTAAATCTTTTATAGATGATGTGATTTATGAGGAGGAAAAACATGATGCCTTCCGAGCAGCTTTACGATATATTGGAAGAGCTATGCATTCAAAGAAGGAAGTTGCAAATAAATTAGCAAGTAAGGGTTACGAAGAAGATATCATTACAGGTGTTCTCAATCGGCTAATTGAACAAAGATTTATTGATGATCATGAGTATGCCACCACGCTAGCAAGACAAAGAATGAGAATGAATAAGAAGGGACCATTGTGGATCAAACGGGAATTAACACAGAAGGGCATCTCCAAAGATGAGATAAAATCCGCCCTTGATCAATTTGATGAGTCCGATCAGTTAGAGCAAGCCTTGGCCTTAGCTACTAAGCGTTGGGATTTAGATAAGGGTGATGAATTGGTCAAGCTACGTAAGGTGATGAATTTACTTCAAAGAAGAGGATATACCATGGAAGTAACACAAAAAGTAATTAGCAAGCTAAAGAATACAGATGATCTTTTCCTTGAAGAGTGATTATTATCAACAAGATCCGACGGACATGCTTGACATTATTCTTCAGCAAAAGCTACAATAATAAAAGGTGTGAGGGCACACTTACACTTTTATACCTTGACCGATGATGATTATAATAAAAGCTAGACATCGGTTGATAACTAATGAGTCGAATTGAATACGGATTAAAACCACATAATCCCCAAGCTAACCCCTTGGAGTGATAACGAGGAGGTGAAAAAGGATGATGTCATTCATCTGGCCCTTGATCGTTCTCGTTGTTGGAGTCGCTGGCTTTGGGATTGGTTACTTTATCCGCAAATCTCTTGCTGAAGCTAAAATTTCTAGCGCAGAATTGGCAGCATTACAAATCGTCGAAAAGGCGAATAAGGAAGCTGTTGCGCTGAAGAAGGAAACAGTACTCGAAGCAAAAGATGAAGTATATCGACTTCGAACTGAAGCTGAAAAGGACATTCGTGAGCGTCGAAATGAAATTCAACGCCAGGAAAGACGATTGTTGCAAAAAGAGGAATCGCTGGATAAGAAAATAGAATCCCTAGAGCATAAAGAAGAGAATTTAACCAACAAAGAGAAAAGACTCGAGGAAACGCAAGCAAACATTGAAGAACTCTACAAAAAGCAAGTTCTTGAGCTGGAGCGTGTATCCGGTTTAAGCACAGAAGAGGCTAAACAAATCATATTGAGCAATGTCGAACAAGAGGTTCGTCATGAAACAGCACAATTGATTAAGCAAATCGAACAACAAGCTAAAGAGGAAGCCGACAAAAAAGCAAGAGAAATTATTACGTTGGCTATTCAACGTTGCGCAGCAGATCATGTGGCAGAAACAACGGTTTCTGTTGTAACACTTCCTAATGAGGAAATGAAAGGCCGTATTATCGGTCGAGAAGGACGTAATATACGCGCTCTAGAAACGTTAACCGGTATTGATCTGATTATCGACGATACGCCAGAGGCTGTAATACTATCTGGATTCGACCCAATTAGACGTGAAATTGCTAGAACCGCTCTTGAGAAGCTAGTAGCTGATGGGAGAATTCACCCAGCTCGGATTGAAGAGATGGTGGAGAAATCACGAAAAGAAGTGGATGAACGTATTCGTGAGCATGGTGAACAAGCAACCTTCGAGGTTGGTGTTCATGGTATACACCCTGACTTGATTAAGATTCTAGGTCGACTGAGATTCCGTACTAGCTATGGACAGAATGTACTTAAGCATTCTATGGAGGTTGCCTACTTAACTGGATTAATGGCTGGGGAGCTTGGAGAAGACATTACACTTGCTAAGCGTGCTGGATTACTTCATGACATTGGTAAAGCACTTGATCATGAAGTAGAAGGATCACATGTTGAGATTGGTGTAGAGCTTGGTAAGAAGTATAAGGAACATCCTGTTGTTATTAACAGTATTGCTTCCCATCATGGTGATACCGAGCCAACTTCAGTAATAGCGATGCTTGTCGGAGCTGCAGATGCACTTTCCGCAGCCCGCCCAGGAGCTCGCAGAGAAACGTTGGAGACATACATCAAACGTCTGGAAAAGCTTGAGGAGATTTCTGAATCTTTTGAAGGCGTTGAGAAATCTTACGCCATTCAGGCCGGTCGTGAGGTTCGTGTCATGGTACAGCCTGATAAGATCGACGATGCAGAGGCATTCCGTTTAGCACGAGACATTACGAAACAAATCGAAAGCGAGCTCAACTACCCGGGACATATTAAAGTAACTGTGATACGTGAAACCCGAGCTGTTGAATACGCTAAGTAATTATGTAATACTATGAAGAGAAGTGGCTGATATAAGCCACTTCTCTTTTTTCAACGTAGTAGGATCTTATTATTAGATAGGAGAGAACACCATTAGAATCTTATTTATTGGCGACATTGTAGGCGCTGTAGGCCGGAGAGCTATAAAGGAAGTATTGCCAAGACTCAAAAGCAAATATAATCCAGATTTTATTGTAGCGAATGGGGAAAATTCAGCAGCAGGTAGAGGGATAACTCATAAAATTGCTAGAGAATTATTCGAACAAGGAATCCAGGCCATTACGATGGGTAATCATACATGGGGAAATAAAGATATCTTTGAATTCATCGACGATGAACCGCGATTGATCCGTCCAATCAATTATTCGCCTGGTATGCCAGGAAAGGGATACACAATTATTCGTAATGGGAAGAAGGAGCTTGGATTGATCAATGTAATTGGTCGAACCTATATGCAGCCCATGGATGATCCATTCCGATCGGTAGATGCCATACTTGATGATTGGAACGGCAAAATAAAGTGTATATTGGTTGATTTTCATGCTGAAGCTACATCAGAGAAGATTAGCATGGGTTGGCATGTTGATGGAAGAGTATCAGCAATCGTAGGAACGCATACCCACGTACAAACACACGATGAACGGATTTTACCTGAAGGTACAGCCTATGTAACTGATGTAGGGATGGTTGGACCAAGAGATGGTGTGTTAGGCATGGAACGTGAAGCTGTATTGTTAAAGTTTAGGACAGAACTCCCCAGTCGATTTATTGTGGATGAAGGAAAATGGCAATTTCATGCCGTTATTATAGAATTAGATGATGTTTCTGGACGATCTCAAAATATACAACTCATTCGACAGTTTGAAGATGAGTGGATATTAGAATAGCTATGTAATTTCTGTCTTGCAGGAATTATTTCCTTTTCCTCGAATATGTATCTCTAGTAGTGGATGCATTCCGTTAATCTCGAGGAGGTACGCGCATGGATATATTAAAGGTTTCGGCAAAATCCAATCCCAACTCTGTAGCAGGGGCTTTGGCTGGTGTTCTGAGAGAACGCGGTACAGCTGAGATGCAAGCAATTGGTGCAGGTGCATTGAATCAAGCAATAAAAGCGGTGGCAATTGCCCGTGGATTTGTAGCCCCTAGTGGTGTGGACCTAATATGTATACCTGCCTTTACAGATATCAAGATTGATGGAGAAGATCGCACAGCTATTAAAATCATTGTAGAACCTCGGTAAAAGAAAATGTGTAAGGGTATAGCTACATAATGAATAAATGATGAGCCTGTTTACTATGAATAGTAAATAGGTTTTTTTGTGTTCATTTATTATTCATCAATAGGGGGTATAAGATAATGATAATCGACGGTCATTGTGATGCCATTAGTAAACTACTCATGAATCAACAGGCTGATTTCTACAATTCAACGATATTGGATGTTACTCTAAACAATCTTCAAGCTGGGAATGTGAAGCTTCAATGCTTCGCTATATATATTCCTACAGACATGGCTTTATCCGGATTTCAAGCGATACTAATGTCGGTCGATCTATATGGAAGACGTATTCTTGCTGATCCACATATCATGCCTATTCTCAATCAGGCTGATATGGACATATTAATGAGCGGAACAAAAATTGGTGCTCTACTGACATTAGAGGGTGTAGATGGGTTAATGGGGAATATGCTTTACCTGCGTATCTTACATCGTTTAGGTCTTAGGGCAATCGGACTTACTTGGAATCAAGCGAATTGGGCTGCAGATGGAATTGGAGAACCTCGAGGAGCCGGTTTAACAGTAATGGGTAAACAACTTGTTAGAGAATGTGAGAAGTTGGGCATCCTAATTGATGTATCCCATGTATCGGAAGCAGCTTTCTGGGATGTGGCCTCTATGGCGACTAGACCATTCTATGCTTCGCATTCTAATGTATTCGATATCTGTCAGCATCCTCGAAATTTAAAGAAGGCTCAAATTTATGAAATCATCCGAGTAGGCGGTTGTATCGGGTTAACATTCGTACCTTATTTTGTTAGCACAACTAAGCCGGTAGAGATTGTTGATTTGTTGAAGCATATCGATTATATATGTGAATGTGGTGGGACTGAGAATCTAACATTCGGATCAGATTTTGATGGTATGAATGAGTGGATAAATGGATTAGAGCATCCTGGACAATATTATAATCTGCAGAACATCCTCGCACGTCATTATAAAGAGAGTGATGTCGAGAATTGGCTATACAAAAACTGGTATCGTTATCTATACAATAATATTTGAGTTCTTTTTCCGAGAAATCAATCTAATATTGATATGGGTTTCATCTAAAATAACTATAACCGTTTCAATTCAAAACACTTGCTTTTTCTTTCTCTTAGTCATAAGATTTAATATGACTTATGAAAAGAATTTTTTATTGTATGATTATAATTTTAGAAACAAATCGGATTTACACAAATCAAAGGAGTGTACCCTGGTGATCAGTCAATTATCGTGGAAAATCGGCGGGCAACAAGGAGAAGGCGTCGAAAGTACTGACCGAATTTTTTCCACTTCTCTCAACAGACTTGGCTATTATTTATATGGATATCGTCATTTCTCTTCAAGAATTAAAGGCGGACACACAAATAACAAAATCCGCATAAGTACACACCCCATTCGAGCAATTTCTGATGATTTAGACATTCTTGTTGCATTCGATCAAGAAACCATTGATTTAAATGCACATGAACTCCGTCCCGGAGGTGTGGTTGTAGCAGATGCTAAATTTAATCCAACATTGCCAGAACATATAGAAGCACGTTTATTTGCAGTACCGATTACAGCGATTGCCGAGGAACTTGGAACATCATTGTTCAAGAACATGGCGGCTTCTGGGGCTTCCTGGGCATTACTAGGACTACCTATCGAAGTATTCAATACAGCAGTTGAGGAAGAGTATGGCCGTAAAGGTGCAGCTATTGTGGAGAAGAATATTGAAGCAGTTAGACGTGGCGCACAATTTGTTCTTGATGAAGCTGGAGGTCCGCTTGAAGAGTTTAAATTATTACCTCCAGATGGAGAACAGAAATTGTTCATCATTGGTAATGATGCAATAGCTCTTGGTGCAGTAGCCGCAGGCTGTCGATTTATGCCAGCTTATCCGATTACTCCTGCCTCAGAAATTATGGAATACTTAATTAAGAAATTACCCAAGTTAGGTGGAACAGTTATTCAAACTGAGGATGAAATTGCAGCCGTCACCATGGCTATTGGTGCCAATTATGCGGGTGCAAGAGCTCTAACTGCTTCATCGGGTCCTGGTTTATCCTTGATGACTGAAGCAATTGGACTAGCGGGTATCACTGAAACGCCAGTCGTTATTGTTGATACGCAACGTGGAGGACCGAGCACGGGCCTGCCAACCAAGCAAGAACAAAGTGATCTGAATGCAATGGTGTATGGCACACATGGTGAAATACCCAAGATTGTTCTATCACCAAGTACGATTGAAGAATGCTTCTACGATACAATTGAAGCCTTCAATTTGGCTGATCAATATCAGGTACCTGTTATTCTAATGACGGATTTACAACTATCTTTAGGTAAACAAACTTCGGATGTATTGGATTATAATAAGATTACAATTGATCGCGGAAAGCTGCTTCAAGGTGATCTTGCGCCATTAGAAGACAATAAATTATTCAAACGTTATCAATTGTCGGAGGATGGCGTATCCAACCGGACTATACCTGGACAATTAAATGGTATACATCACGTAACCGGTGTAGAGCATGATCAGGAAGGCCGACCATCTGAAAGTGCAATAAACCGTAAACAGATGATGGACAAACGTCTGCATAAACTAGACAACCTGGTTGTAACTAACCCTATATTAGCCGATGCACCACATGAGCAACCAGATTTGTTGATAATCGGTATGGGCTCCACTGGTGGTACTATTGATGAAGCTCGAGCTAGGTTAACTAAAGATGGAATTACAAGTAATCATATTACTGTACGTTTGATTCACCCTTTTCCAACAGAACAAATTAAACCTTATCTTGCAAAAGCGAAGAACATTGTAGTCGTTGAGAACAATGCGACAGCCCAGCTCGCTTCTCAGATTAAGTTACACGCTGGATTCAGTGATAAAATGCACCATATTCTTAAGTACGATGGAAACCCATTCTTACCTAAAGAAATCTACGAACAAAGTAAGGAGGTGCTGTAGCATGGCAACATTCAAAGAGTTTAGAAATCAGATTAAACCGAATTGGTGTCCTGGTTGTGGCGATTTTTCGGTGCAAGCGGCTATTCAAAGAGCAGCAGCGAATGTTGGACTTGAGCCACATAACCTTGCAGTTGTAAGTGGTATTGGTTGCTCCGGACGGATCTCAGGCTACATCAATGCATATGGTCTGCACGGTATTCATGGTCGTTCACTTCCAATTGCACAGGGTGTAAAGATGGCTAATCGTGAATTAACGGTTATTGCCTCTGGTGGTGATGGTGATGGATTTGCTATCGGAATGGGGCATACTATTCATGCCATTCGTCGGAATATCGATATCACATATATTGTAATGGATAATCAAATTTATGGTCTGACTAAGGGTCAAACTTCTCCAAGAAGTGCCGAAGGCTTTAAAACCAAAAGTACACCGGCTGGATCCATTGAAGCACCACTTGCTCCACTAGAGGTTGCTCTGTCTGCAGGGGCCACATTCATCGCCCAATCCTTCTCAAGCAATCTCAAGCAATTAACACAGCTCATTGAGGCTGGCTTGAATCATAAAGGTTTCTCACTTATTAATGTATTCAGCCCTTGTGTAACCTTCAACAAAATGAATACGTATGATTGGTTCAAGGAGCACATTGTTAATACGGAGGATATTCCTGATTACGATCCATCCAATCGAATATTAGCCATGACGAAGTTGATGGAAACAGATGGCATGTTATGTGGACTCGTTTATCAAGATAAGAGTCGCAAAAGCTACCAAGAGCTTATACCTGGTTTTAAAGATGAAGGTATTGCAAATCAAGATGTTAAGCTGACCGAAGAACAATTCAAATATTTGGTCTCTGAGTTTAAATAGGTTATGTGCGAGTTAGAGGACGTGTGATTAAACTCACACGTCTTTTTTTACCATATCTGATTAGGAGCGATTTCATTGGCTATGATGGTACCTATTGGCGTTTCGGCAAGACATATTCATCTGTCTCCAGAGCATATTGAGATTTTGTTTGGTACAGGCTATCAGCTTAAGCAGTTCAAGGCCTTATCACAGCCCGATCAATTTGCAGCGGAGGAAACTGTTGCTGTTCATGGACCAAAGGGTAAGTTTGATAAAGTCCGAATCTTAGGACCAGCTAGAGGTAAAACTCAGCTCGAGATTTCCCGAACGGACGCTTTTGCGCTGGGAGTCAATCCACCTCTACGGCAATCTGGTAATATTGAAGGAACACCAGGCATACAGCTGGTTGGACCTACTGGAGAAATCACAATTGAAATGGGAGTTATTGTTGCTGCTAGGCACATACACTTCCATACAGACGATGCAATGAAGTGGGGCATTACAGATAAACAATTCGTTCAGGTACGTTTGTCTGGCGAACGAGGAATGATATTAGATCATGTCTTGGCACGGGTTAGTGATCAATTCCAGTTAGATATGCATATTGACACAGATGAAGCGAATGCAGCTGGTGCGACTACAGGCGATCATGGCGAAATCCTGTTGTAAAACTACATTGTTAGCCTTCTAGAATGGATATCATCAAGGAATCATGTTATAATTCCTAGTGATATTTATTCAATCTAATTATAGGCTGTTCTTATAGAAAGAAGGTGTAGCAATGGGTAAGGATACTAAGGACTATTCTCAATACTTCAATGGTTCGTTCAAATTACGAGAACAAGACGAAAGTCATACAAAATTTCGACTTAATGGTCGTGAGATTCATGTTCATTCATCACCAGATTATAAGGATGGCAAGCAAAGAGGAAAGAATGAGATAGAAGTTCATTACGACTATCAAATTCCAGAAGATATGAAGAGCTTTGGTAAAGGTAAATTTTATCTAATCACGACATATGGCTGTCAAATGAATGAGCATGATACAGAGACGATGAAAGGCTTGTTAGAGGAGCTTGGCTTCCAATCAACAGAATCCCGAGAACAAGCTGATGTCATACTGTTGAACACATGTGCCATTCGTGAGAATGCGGAGGACAAGGTATTCGGCGAGATAGGTCATCTTAAGCCATTAAAGCTACAACGACCAGGTTTGATTATTGGCGTATGTGGCTGTATGTCTCAAGAGGAATCGGTTGTTCATCGAATACTTCAAAAGCATGATCATGTAGATTTAATCTTTGGTACACATAATATACATCGTTTGCCTGCACTCCTGCAGGAAGCATATTATAGCAAAGAGATGGTCGTCGAGGTTTGGTCCAAGGAAGGTGACATTATTGAGAATCTTCCGATTAAGCGTGAGGGCATGAAGGCTTGGGTTAATATCATGTATGGCTGTGACAAATTCTGTACCTACTGCATTGTACCCTATACGAGAGGCAAGGAACGTAGTCGCAGACCTCAGGATGTCATAGCTGAAGTTAGAGAATTAGCACGACAAGGCTTTAAAGAGGTTACCCTGCTTGGTCAGAATGTCAATGCATATGGCAAGGATTTCGATGATATCAACTACAGATTCGGAGACCTCATGGACGATATGCGTAAGATAGATATACCACGTGTTAGATTCACAACCTCCCACCCTCGGGACTTCGATGATCATTTAATTGAGGTGTTGGCTAGTGGAGGGAATTTAGTGGAGCATATTCATCTTCCTGTACAATCTGGAAGCACAGAGATATTAAAGAAGATGAGTCGCAAATATTCCCGTGAGCAATACATGGAATTAGTTCGCAAAATCAAGAAAGCTCTACCTCATAGTATTCTAACTTCAGATATTATTGTTGGTTTTCCTGGGGAGACTGATGAGCAATTTGAGGATACCATGTCTTTAGTCAGAGAGGTCGGATTCGCTTTTGCCTTCAGCTTTATCTACTCTCCAAGAGTTGGTACACCTGCAGCGGAAATGGAGGATAATGTTCCGGAGCAGGTGAAGAAAGAGCGTTTGTATCGATTGAATGAGTTAATCAAAGAAATGAGCTTAAAGAGTAATAAGGCTTGTAAGGGTCAAGTTGTTGAGGTTCTTGTCGAAGGTGTTAGTAAGAATAATGCCGAGATGCTGAGTGGTAGGACACGTACGAATAAGCTCGTCCATTTTGCCGGACCGGAGCACTTATGTGGTTCTATGGTACAAGTTGAAATAACGGATATGCATACTTGGTTTCTTAACGGCAAAAGGGTGTTAGAACCCTCTACAGCAGTTGTATAATTTGAAGAATGAAGAACAGGAGCGTGTTAATAGTGGCACATCAACATAAAGATCAATGCTCAGTCCCCAGCTATACAAGCACTGAGGTTATTGTACGAGAGGATATTATGAACAAAGCGAAGGAACTAGCACAAACACTTTCTACCGCTGACGAAGTTCAGATTTATCAAAAAGCAGAATTAAAAGTGAATAACCATACGGAAGTTCAGAACATTATTAAATTAATAAAGAAAAAACAAAAAGAAATTGTAGGTTTTGAGCATTTTAAAAATCAAGCCATGGTGGATAAAATCGAAAAAGAGATTGAAGAATTGGAACAGAATTTAAACCTATATCCGGTTGTTAATGAATTCAAACAATCGCAAGAGGATATCAACTATTTGCTCCAATTGGTTATTGGAATTGTCCGTGATACCGTTTCGGAGAAAATTGCTATTGATACGGATACGGTTGTTTCGACAAGTAATTGCGCTGACTAACCTTATTCGAACTTGCTCTAGTTTAGCTATTACCAAAAGCCGCACAACGCCTTCATTGTGGTTGTACGGCTTTTGGTGTTTTAATAATCTGTAACATTATTAGATGATGAAGAGTCATAAAGAGTAGGGGGATTCATGAATGAGTCAATCTAAGCAGTTATTCCCGCATCAACTAGAGAACAATAGAGTCTGGAGAACTTATTCAGGCGGCTTATACTTAGAACAATGGCAGGGCGTGGAGAATGCTGAGGACAGCTCATTTCCAGAAGAGTGGATAGCCTCAACGGTCCAAGCACGTAACGTAGGCAGGGAAGGCATTCAAGAAGGTTTGAGCCTTGTTGTAGCTGAAGGACAACCACCAACTACACTAAAGGATTGTATTGAGAGTGATCCTTCTCGCTATTTAGGAACTCAACACACAAGTATATATGGGTCTCAGACGGCCGTATTAGTGAAAGCATTGGATGCTGGTGAACGATTAACCATCCAGGTTCATCCTGATCGGCAATTCGCTAAGCAAGTGTTTCAATCCGATTTCGGCAAGACTGAAGCCTGGTTAGTCATTGGTGGAAGAGAAATTGATGGCGAAGCCCCCTATGTATTACTTGGATTTAAACCAGGGATAACGAAAGCATTCTGGAAAGAAGTATTCGAGAAACAAGACATTCCTGCTATGTTGGATTGCTTGCATCGTGTACCCGTTGAGGCAGGAGACATCTTCTTAGTTGAGGGTGGTGTACCTCATGCTATAGGGAGCGGCTGTTTTCTAATTGAAATTCAGGAGCCAACCGATTATACACTGCGAGTGGAACGAACTACACCAAAGGGGAATATCGTCCCTGATATGGCTTGCCATATCGGAATTGGCTTTGATCGAATGTTAGATGCTTTTCACTATGAATCTATGACTTTAATTGAGATGCTGAATAAGTGGAAAAAGCTACCTCGGCTTCTAAGTCAAACTGAAGGTGGAAGACGTTTCTCGTTAATTAGCGATACAGATACAGATCGATTTACCATGGAGCGAATTGAGGTAGAGGGCAGTCTTCAGACAAGTGGAACGGGTACATTCATTATTGCTATCATTCTATCCGGTGCAGGAATTATGACATACAAGGACAAAACCTTCCAGATCAACCAGTCCAATCAATGGTTTATACCTGCAGAGGTATCAGAAATGATCTGGGAGCGAACTAGTCACAATAGGTTAGATGTGATATTATGCTTCCCTCCACATAAACCATGATTTCGTTATTAATGTCCACTGTTACTGGTAAATAAGAGATGAAGGAGTCTAACAATCATGCGATATATCCTAACATTACCAATCTACATAGTAATCCTAATTGTTCTTCTATCTGGCTGTACTGGAGATAATATGGTTATTAATGAGCCAAACCATGAGGATACAGGAATACCTAATGAGCATGCACCTGTTCCTGATGAGCCATCAGTAGATACAACAGTGCCACCTGAACAGCAAGAGGTTACTACGCCTACTCCAGTTGTACCTGAACAACCAAAGGAAGAAATCCCAGAACCTAATAAGCCAGCAGAGAACGATAAAACTTTAGATAATGGTGAGTCTGTTCAAGTTATTGCAGAGCCTGAGGCTATTACAGTTTTGGTGAATAAACAATTCTCGCTACCCATGAATTACAAACCAGCTGAGCTTGTTTATCCGAATATTAATTTTATTTTCTCAGAGATGATAGACAAACGTAAGCTTCGTAAAGTGGCTGCAGAAGCTGTTGAAATGATGTTCGCAGGAGCTGCCGAAGATCAGATAACTCTACTAGGAGTGTCTGCATACCGTTCTAACGCCACTCAGAAGGCTCTGTTCGAGCGTTATGTCAAGAGAGATGGTGAGGCTGAGGCAAGAACCTTCAGCGCTGTTCCAGGGCACAGTGAGCACGAGACCGGATTAGCGATTGACGTAACAGGCGGTGACGGCAAATGTGCTGCTGTGGATTGCTTCGGTGATACGAAGGAAGCAGCATGGTTAGCCGAGCATGCCGCTGAGTATGGATTTATAATCCGATACCCTGAGGGAAAGCAAGACATTACTGGTTATAAGTATGAACCATGGCATTTACGGTATGTAGGAACAACACTTTCTCTGGAAATCGCAGAGAAGGGACTGACCTTGGAAGAATACTACAATGCTGTACCAGTTTCGCAGTGAGATATCTAGGCCCAAGCATATTCATGATCATCTTCATACGATGTGGATATGTGTACGGAAAGGGCAGATGACCATTGATTGCTAACCAAAGAGCTTCAATTGATGAAATTACCGTTATTCAATTAATTGAAGATGAGTTGATACCCCTTACTCTTAGAAGATTTCCTCACACAACTATTAATAAAGATGAGATTATTGAGCGTTTACGTAAAGGTCTAACTTATGTGTGGAAAGATCTATTAGGTCACATTGTTGGTTTTGTGCACCTCATTATCAATAACCAAATCCTATGGGTAGATATGATTGCGGTACATCGTCTGAAACAAGGAAAAGGAATAGGAAACAAGCTAATCCAGCACGCAATAAGTTATGGTAAATCTAACATGATGAAAAGAGTATCCTTATATGTGGATGATTCGAATCATAAGGCTATTCGTTTGTATCAAACCTTAGGCTTTCGTTCCATTCAGTATCAACCCCTAATTTATTGTTATGAAATGTCTAGGGATCTATGAATGAACGAAAAAAGTCTACTGTCGATTATTCACGACAGTAGACTTTTTAATTAATGACATTAACATTAGGATTGATTAACTTCCTTAAAGCTCTCAGCACAGTATTCGATAATATCACTTCGGCGAACGATACCAATAAAGGAGTCTGAATCATCGATGACAGGCACGAAATTCTGTGAAGTAACTAATCGAATTAAGTTTTCCATATTCGCATTAATACGAACAGGCTTCATATCTAACCTTAGAGGAACACCAGAGAGTGGAAATTGATGGAAATTATCGAAAGAAAGTCCGTGTTTATTCTTTATATACCAGAGTAGATCTCCTTCAGTTACTGTGCCTACATATTTTCCATCTTCGGAGAGAATAGGAATAGCTGTATAACGATGGTGCTCCATTCTTTCTAAAGTTTGTCTCAACGTGGAGGTTTCCTTCAGACTAATTACTTCTTGTTTAGGGATAAGAAAAAAAGCGATATTCATATAGTAAACTCCTTGTTGATATTTTTTAATTATATTATAACAAAAACTACAAGCTAAATCACGAAAACTTAGATTTATAGGACGAGCAGGAAATACTTACTACATTACCGAATTTTCTAATAACTAACATTATACTGAAGAGGTAGTTTTTCCAATCACTTGTGTGATCATCTAAAAACTGTAGGGAGTGTAAACGATGGCATATCATTATTGGCAAGGAGAATTAGTCCATTTAAGAGCTATAGAATCACAAGATATCGTTTTTTTTGAATCCCTTGATGATGAGGTGAATTGTAATGTGGATATGCTTCATTTTCCTAGAACGAAACAGCAGATAACAAGCTGGTTTGAAGGCCAGCAGCAGCGGATGCTAGGGGATGCATTCCGCTGGATGGCGGTAAATCGCAAAGGGGAAATTGTAGGTACCATAGATACTTTTGAATGTAATCGACGTAACGGAACCTTTAAGTATGGAATTACAATTGCAGAGGTTTTCCGCGGGCAAGGATATGCTCAAGAAATGATTAGAATGGTTCTACAATATTATTATTATGAGCTTGGGTATCAGAAGGTTACCCCACATGTTTACTCATTTAATTTATCATCGATCAAGCTTCATGAGAGAATGGGATTTATGAAGGAAGGTCAGTTGCGAAATATGCTTTATACGAACGGACGTTATTATGATGAGATATATTATGGAATGACCAAAGAAGAGTTTAATCATCGATACGGTGATCGAAATTGAATACATTGCCTATAGATTCAGTGTTACATCAATTAAAGAATGTATTAATCACTCATGCTAATGCAGTACTGATTGCACCACCGGGCGCAGGGAAGACAACACGCGTCCCACTTGCCCTATTAGATGAGGCATGGTTATCTGGCCGGAGAATACTCATGTTAGAACCTAGGCGTATGGCCGCTAGAAATTCAGCACACTATATGTCTGCAGTGCTAAATGAGCGCATTGGAGCTACTGTTGGATACCGAGTTAGGTTAGATTCAAGGGTTAGCAAACAGACTCGAGTTGAGGTTATTACAGAAGGAATTCTGACACGTATGCTTCAGGACGATCCTTCATTGGAAGGTGTCGGTCTTGTTATCTTCGATGAGTTTCATGAACGAAGTCTTCATGCTGACCTAGGTCTTGCTCTTTGTCTTCAAGCTCAATCTATTTTCCGTGAGGATCTCAAGATTTTAGTCATGTCCGCGACATTGGATGCCCAAATCGTAGCTGTAATGATGAATAATGCACCAATTGTTGAGAGTGAAGGTAGGATATACCCGGTAGAAACGAACTATTTGAGTAAACCAACAGATGAAGCGTTAGATCTCACGGTTTGTCGTACCATTCAACAGGCATTAGACCATCATTCGGGAGATATCCTTGTATTCCTACCAGGTATTAGTGAAATTCGTCGTGTAGGGTCCAATCTTAGCGGAATGAACCTTGGAGAGCATGTACGTATTACGATGTTACATAGTAGTCTTACTCAGAATGAGCAGGATATAGCTACATCGCCTAGCATCCAGGGTGTTCGGAAAATTGTTTTGTCTAGTTCAATCGCTGAAACCAGTATCACGGTAGAGGGGGTTCATATTGTCATTGATTGTGGATTAATGCGTGTTTCTCGATTTTCTCCAAGAATAGGGCTATCGAGGTTAATCACAGTTCCAGTGTCGCAAGCATCTGCTGATCAACGGAGAGGTCGCGCTGGACGAACAGGTCCTGGTGTATGCTATCGACTCTGGACGGAGCAAGAGGGGAGACAGCTACCTCTGTATAATGTTCCAGAAATCAAAGAAGCTGATCTTACCCCGCTAGCGCTTGAGTTGGCTGCATGGGGTATCATGGAACCGAATGAGTTAAGCTGGCTAGACCCACCACCTGAAGCAGCCTATTCTTACGCTAAAAAACTCTTAGTTCAGCTTGGGGCATTAAACGCTCTAGGTTCCATAACAGAACATGGAAAAAGAATGAATGAGCTGGCCTCACATCCGCGATTAGCTCATATGTTGATCAAATCCCTAGATTTAGGATTAGAGAGTCTAGCTTGCGAATTAGCTGTCATACTGAGTATAAGTGATCAATTCATTCGTCGTCCAACCCAAACCGATATTGATATAACTAACCGCATTAGGATGATTCATAATGATAGTAGTCTAATGGGTCGTATTCGAATGGAGCTACCCTATTGGGAAAGAGTAATGAATATAAAACTAAATAAAGTCAGCCAGGATTTATCCGATTGTGGGATTCTGCTGGCCTTTGCTTATCCAGATCGAATTGCACAAAGACGCCCAACGGGAGGTTTCTTACTATGTAATGGACGTGGTGCATCGATTCATAACCAACAACAGCTATCTAACGAATTTTATCTTGTTGCTGTCGAACTAGATGATCATGGTACGGAGAGTAGAATTTATGGGGCTGTAACCATCGAGCTTAGTACCCTTGAACTACATATGAGCGAGCATATTGTAGATACAACTACCATCTCATGGGATCGAGCCATACAAGGTGTTAGAGAGGTCAAACAGGTAAGATTAGGCTCCCTTGTCTTAAAGACACATTCACACTCTGATATACATCCTGAAGATTGTCTACTACCACTGCTCGTTGGCATAGCAACCGAAGGACTTCAAATTCTTCCTTGGTCAAAAGGATCTCGTCAGTTGCAGCAGCGAGTTGATTTTATACGTCAGCATGATCAGAGCTGGCCTGATCTTAGTGATCAAGCTTTACAGTCTAACCTAGAACATTGGTTAGGCCCACATTTGTTCGGGATGAAAAATCGTGGAGATTTACAACGTATTCATCTTCAGCAGATTCTTGAATCCATGCTATCATGGAACCAACGGCAGCAGCTAGATCAGTACTTCCCGACACATATCATCGTACCCAGTGGTTCACGGGTCCCTATCGACTATAAAGATTTAGAAGCGCCGAGTATTGCTGTACGATTGCAGGAAGTATTCGGACTGAAAGAAACGCCTAGAATTGCTCAGGGTAAGATTCCACTTACGTTACATCTTCTATCACCGGCACAGCGACCGGTGCAGATTACTCGGGATCTAGAGAGCTTCTGGGAGAGTACTTATTATGACATTAAGAAGGATCTGAAAGGTCGTTACCCCAAGCATTATTGGCCTGACGATCCGCTTGTTGCGATGCCAACGAATCGTATAAAACCCCGAGGTACTTAAAAAATTAAAAATAGAGGGAGTGGACACTACATGAATGGGCAGAATAGAGCAGCTGTTCGACCAGGAATAGAAGTAAATATTGTACAGAAACAGGATCAAACAACGAACAAATTAACCAAAGGTGTCGTTAAGGATATCTTAACCAATTCAGCTAAGCATCCTCATGGAATCAAAGTAAGATTGACTGATGGAACGGTAGGAAGGGTAAAGGAGATTATTAGTAATTAAAAAAAACAGATCCCAAGTCTAAAATGACTCGGGATCTGTTGAAATTATGAGGATATCAAGTTTAGATTATCCTATTCCAGCAGCGGTATAAACCTTGTTATACCCAGCTTGAGAACGTTCAAGGAGCACCTCAGGTGAATCCTTAGGTGGTTCTGCAGTAAGAATCTCTTGCGTTACTGATCCTTGATAACCAATGCGGTCCAAGGATTGTAAGAAGCCGCTTAAATTAATCACACCTTCACCTGGGTATAATCGACCGTTGTCTAACACTTGCTCTATAGGTAAGTTCGGAGCATCATTAATATGAACATGTATGATTTGGCTTGTTTGTAAACTCAGTATATCTTCGATTTTATTCGAGGTCGTATACCAATGATAGGAATCGAATAATAGTCCAACATTAGAGAGACCAATTGTATCGATCCAGTCGAGAGTTTCCTCAATTGTCCAGATGAATGGATTAGCCCATCGAGTGCGTAAATGATGCGGGCCAACAAATTCTAAGCCTAGTCGAATACCGTATGCTCCTAGAACCTCAGCACACAAACGTAATCGGCGTGTAGCCAATGCCATGAAGTGAGCCGCATTCGAATCAGTCGAGGGAAGTACATAGGTGCAGCAAGCTGAGCAGCCCAAGGCCCTAGCTGCCTCAGCTGACGCCGCTAATCGAGTCAGTCCAGATCGAAACTGTTCTTCGGTGCCTCGCCATTCGACAGGCAGGCCGATTGATCCAACCTTTATAGAATGCTGCTGCAATAAAGTGATGGCCTGATCTTGTCCATATTGCTCAATGAGTGATAACGCATCCAAATCTACAGTATGAAAACCGTATTGTGCGGCTAATTTAATGAAATTCTCATCAGAGCCGATGCTACCTAAGCCAGCTTTAGATAATCCTCTTAACATTCACAAATCATCCTCTCGGTTAAATGTCCCAATTAATTATTACTTCATGACCTGTTCTGGAGGATTCATAGATGGCATCCAACACAAGATTATTAGTAAATCCACTTAATGCCGGACTAATCGGTTGTTTGCCAGTACGAACACAATCCAGAAAATGACGGGTTAGACGCACACGACAGCCTTCATCATTAGCAGGTGTGGATAGTAAGGTTTCCATCGGTTGATCAAACTTCTCGGTAAGAAGCTTTCCGCTGTTCCCTCTAAGACTAGCACCACCCTCACTGCCCATTAGATGAATGAATGGTTCGTTGTCGGTATCCATGTGAACAGCCCAGCTGACTTCCAATGTAAGTGTACTACCATCCTCCATGCGGATGAGCGCAGTAGCCAAATCTTCAACGTCGTACACACCATTCCAATCCGGTGTTCCCCAAGTGCCAATTCCCTTACGTTTTGGTCCGAACTCGGCATAGGTGGTTCCGAAAACGGAAACAGGTTTAGGATTGCCCATCATGTACAAAGCTAGATCCAGCATATGTACTCCAATATCAATTAATGGACCTCCGCCTGATTGATCCATTCTAGTAAACCATGTTCCCCAGCCTGGAATACCCTTGCGACGATACCAGCCCGCTTTAGCTGAGTAGATATTCCCAAGCTCACCACGAGCCACTTGTTCTAGTATTTGCATAGGTACAGCTTCCCAGCGCTGTTGATGGGAAACCATTAAGACCTTGTCCGACTTTTGCTTAGCTCTCATAATATCTCTAGCTTCTGTCGCGTTGATTGCCATTGGTTTTTCTAATAGAACGTGCTTACCAGCTTCAAGAGCCATAACCGCATATTTCGCATGGAATTGATTCGGAATGCCGATAACAACGGCATCAATATCTTTACTATTAATTAACTCCTCTGCACTGCTAGCGACATTCGCGATATTATATGTCTTTGCTCTAGAGTGTGCCAGATCCGTTTTTAAATCGGTGATGGTAGTTACGACACATTCATCGGGTAGTTTCGCAAACTCCTGAAGATGAACATTACCAATATTACCTGTTCCGATGATACCTACTCTAATTTTCTCTGTCATGACTCGAATCATTCCTCTACAAGTTTTTGTTGATCAGTCGAAAAAACTACTTCATAAGCTTTTGTATACCCTTTCATGATATGATAATCAAAGGTTAAAATCACCCCAATTCTTATGCTCAATATCTCAATAATTCGGTCGGAGGTTTAATCATGTCATATTTTCCGAGGTATCTGAAAGAATATCCCAATATGCACACATCATTCCCATTTCATATTAGCTTGAATCAATTGAACCGTGGTTATCCGTCGCATCGACAGGATTTTCTGGAGCTTTCCTATGTTGTGGAGGGCTGGGGTACAGAAACCGTTAATGGAGTCGTACATCGTATGCAGCCAGGTACATTCACCTTCGTTCTACCTTATCAAATTCATGAAATTTCGACAGATGCCGGCAGCCCTTTATTACTGTATAACTGCATGTTTGGGATGGATTTATTAGCGGAGCAACAGAACGATACTGGCTTAAATCCTTTATTACAGGAGACGAATGAGTTACCGAGTTTTGTATTGTTCCAAGAAGAGGAAGAAAAGCTGATGAAGGCGATAGCTGAGGAATTATACGCAGAATACAGAGGTGAAAAAGCTTGGAGGTTGGTAATTCTAAAGATAAAGCTATATGAGTTATTAATTCAATTTGACCGCAAAAGAAGGCAGAATTCACCACTAGCGATTCCGGTAATTACGGAGAGAAAATCTAGAGATATTATGCATATTGTTCAATACATACACATGAATTATCAAGAGGAGCTACGTTTATCGTTACTTGCAGAGCAATTTGGAATGAGTCAATCCCACTTGAGTGAGAGTCTTAAGAAAACTACAGGTCAAACCTTTCTCCATCTCCTTCATGATATTCGTATTCGACATGCCTGCAGCTTGTTGGTATCCACAAACCGCAGTGTTTCCGATATTGCCCTTGAAGTTGGGTACGGTTCATATAAGACGTTTACTCGGATATTCAGGGAGACGAAGGGAGTTATCCCTACGGCATATAGAAAGCAGATAAGGTGAAATCTGTATTTATTTGAAACTTTACCCACTCTGAGTCGTATAGATAACGAGCGTAAATGGAGGTGACACAGATGGAAAATTTATATCTCATCCTGTTTATTATTGGATTAGCTTATGCGGTGATAACTGTATTCGTTGGCGATATATTTAATATTCAATTTGATATGGGTGGCGGACATTTGCCCTTCATCTCTCCAACAACCATTGGTTCATTCATTACAGTGTTCGGTGGAACGGGTTATTATCTTAGTGTGAAGACAGGTTTTAACGGAGTTCTGGTCGGTGCAATTTCTATTCTTATTGCCATTCTCATATCAGCATTGATGTTCTTCTTCGTAGTTATGCCCCTTCATAATGCTGAGAAGACAGCAGCTTATTCTGCACACGACATGATTGGTAGAACAGCGGAAGTTATCACGAGTATTGAAGGTGACTCCAAGGGAGAGATCATCTATGAGCAGGGAGGCTCTCGTTTAAGTGCACCTGCTAAGACGGCGGATGGCAAATCCATTAAACAAGGAGAGTTTGTAACCATTGTGGACGTCGTTAGTGGTACGTTTGTTGTTCTGAAATTATAATACATAATGAATAAGGAGATGTTCAGATGAGTTTAGATTATACATTATTAGTTCCTATTGGAATCGTAATCGTTTTATTCTTATTGGCTGTAGTGTTCGCTACTCGTTACCGTACGGTGAAAGCTGATGAAGCGATGATTGTAACCGGTGCTCTAACAAGGGATGGTATGAAAATTGTCAAAGCAGGTGGATCATTCGTATGGCCAATTGTGCAGAATGCTGAGTTTTTATCGTTACAGGTCAATACATTGGATATTAAAACGCCGGAGGTATATACCTCACAGGGTGTACCCGTTATGGTTGATGGAGTTGCACAGATCAAGATTAAAGGAGATATCGAATCCATCGCAACGGCAGCAGAGCAATTTCTAGGGAAGCCGGATGAAGAGGTAAATAGCATTGCGATGCAAACCTTAGAAGGGCATTTACGAGCTATATTAGGTCAAATGACCGTTGAAGATGTATTCAAGAATAGAGACGAATTTGCTCGTAATGTGCAAGAGGTAGCCGCAAGTGATCTGAATAAGATGGGATTACAGATTGTATCCTTCACCATCAGAGATGTTAGGGATAAGAATGGTTACTTGGAGGCGCTAGGTCAGCCTCAGATTGCTTCTGTTAAACGTGATGCGGAGATCGCTAAAGCAAATGCCTTTAGAGATGAGAGCGTAGCTAAGGCGCAAGCGTTAGAGGCTGGTAAGAAAGCTGAATATTTTGCAGAAACGAATATAGCTGAATCCGCCAAAACTATGGAAGTGAAAAAGGCCGAATTTAAGATGGAGCAGGATAAACGACGCGCAGAAGCAGATCAATCCTATAAATTGCAAGAAGCCAAATCACTACAAGCGGTAAAGGTTGAAGAGATGGAAATCCAAGTTATTGAACGGGTTAAGCAAATCGAACTAGAAAGTAAGGAAATTGAACGACGTGAGAAAGAGTTAGATGCTACAGTGAAAAAGCAAGCAGAAGCTGAACGGTATGCCCAGGAGCAGCAAGCTGAGGGAGATCGATATCAGATAGAGGCTAGAGCGAAGGCTGATGCAGAATCTGTGAGGTTAGCTGGTCAAGCGAATGCAGATAAAGAACGAGCAGAAGGAACAGCGGAAGCCGAAATTATTAAATTAAAGGGTCTTGCAGAAGCAGAAGCTAAGGATAAGATTGCTGAAGCTATGATGAAATATGGTGAAGCCGCTATTATTGAGATGATCGTTAATCAATTCCCAGCCATCGCTAGAGCGATATCCGAGCCGTTATCCAAAACAGAAAAAATTGTAATCGTGGATAGTGGGTCAAGTAAAGGTGGAGGAGCTTCCAAGGTTACAGGATATGTAACGGATATATTGGCTAGTATGCCAGAAACCATAGGGGCGTTAACTGGCGCAGACATTACTGAGTTAGTTAAACGAATATCACAACCAAAGGTAGTAAAGGCGCAGGAAGAAGCAGCACCAACAGCTGAATAAATGAGTTATCGATAAAGTCGTTCAGAAATTGAACGACTTTTTCTCAGTTTATATGAGAGAAAACTTGGATAATGTGGTATTATAATTATTTATGAGCTAAACAGAACATTGGAGGCAGAATAATCGTGGAACGTTATCCTTTTGTATATAATCCTGCTCAATCCTTTACACAGCAAGTGAGTGACTGGGTAGCAGATGTATTCTATGACATATTACCGGAGGCAGGCTTTGAAGTCCGGGACGAGCAAATATATATGGCTTTCCAGATTGAACGAGCTTTCATGGAGAAGCAACCCATATTTGCGGAAGCGGGAGTAGGAACAGGTAAAACACTAGTGTACTTGCTGTATTGTATTTGTTATGCCAGGTACAAAAGACAGCCTGCGATCATCGCCTGTGCGGACGAATCATTAATTGAACAATTAGTTAAAGCCGAAGGTGATGTTGCCAAGCTGGCGCGTCATCTGAATTTAACGATAGATACCCGATTAGGTAAATCGCCTGATCATTATTTATGTCTCAAAAAGCTAGATGTCGCTAAATTTAAAGATGAAGAATCCGGTGTTTTTCAACAGATTGATCAGCAGCTTCCTGAGTTTGTTCATTCACGTGAAGCGCTGCAGTCTTTTTATCCATATGGAGATCGAAAGGATTACCCTCATCTGAATGATGAGCAGTGGGGGAAGGTTGGTTGGGATGTATTCCAGGATTGCTTAGTATGTGATAAGAGACATCGCTGTGGACAGACCTTGTCTCGAGAGTCCTATCGCAAGTCGGCTGATTTAATTATTTGCTCACATGATTTTTATATGGAGCACGTATGGACCTATGACGCACGAAAGCGTGAGGGCCAGCTTCCATTGCTACCAGAACACAGCTCCGTCGTATTTGACGAAGGTCATCTGCTAGAAACAGCAGCACAGAAGGCTTTGACGTATAAGCTTAAACAAGCTGTGTTTGAAGAGATTATTATTCGGTTGCTTAAAGGTGAAATTCGCGAATCATTAGCATTAGCGGTAGAAGATGCGATAACCCAGAGTGAAAGATTGTTTGAATTATTAGATCGACAGAGCATTGCTGTTATTGGCTCTGACCGTAAAGAAATATTATATAATGATGAGCTGTTGCGTGAAGTAAGTCGGTTTAGCGACCTAATAGCTAAAATTGAAGAGGAGATTGTATTCGAGGGAGAGCTTTATACCCTAGATGCTTATCAGCTTCGGATCGTAGAAGAACACCTAGAGATGATTCAGCACGCATTAGGGCTTTTTCAACAATCAAACCAGCTGATTTCTTGGTTAATGGAGGATCATACAGGCCTCACGCTGGTTATTATGCCAAGAATGGTTAAGGAGATCTTAAAGGAGCGAGTATTCTCTCAGAATATGCCGATTATCTTCTCATCAGCAACTTTATCTATTGATGGTTCATTCCAATATGTGTCGAATAGCCTTGGCATAGAACAATACTTATCCTTCACAGTGGAATCTCCTTACAATTACCAGCACCAGATGGAAATCCATGCACCTATAATACCGGTAGAGCAATTGTTTGAAGAAAAAATGAAAACAGCAATACCTTATATACAGCAGACTCAGGGAAGAGCCTTAATTTTGTTTGCGTCCAAAGAAGAGATGCAGCAATTCAAGAAAGCTTCATATCGCTATCCAGAATATTCAGCATTACGAATGTTATATGAAGGTGATCAAGAGATCAGTCACCTGATATCGGCTTTCCAGAACGATGAGCATAGTGTCCTCTGTGCGGTTACATTATGGGAAGGCTTGGACATTCCAGGACCTTCATTATCTAATGTGATTATCTGGTCTTTACCTTTTCCTCCGAATGATCCGGTATTCTCTGCAATGCGAGCGTTAACAGAAAACCCATTCGAGGATGTAGATTTACCTTATATGCTTCTTCGTTTGCGGCAGGGTATTGGCAGATTAATTCGTAGCAGTGAAGATAGAGGTATTGTAGTTATTCTAAGTGATGAGCTTCATGTGAATCAACGAATAATGGAGAGGGTAAAGGAAGTTTTACCGCAAGGTGTATCCTTTTCCCCTGATTTAGTACATGGAGTATAATATTAATCGCCTTAAGTAATTAGAGGGAAGGAAGTTTTTATGCAGCTTCTTGCCATGCTTACTATGCTTATTGACCATATAGGTTTAATATTCTATTCCGATCAATGGGGATGGCGGGTTATAGGTCGGATTGCCTTCCCTATCTATGCTTACTGTATTGTACTGGGGTATCAACATACGAAAGATATTAAAAAGTATATCTTCCGACTTTTTATAATTGCACTGTTATCACAGTACCCTTATATGCTAGCGCTCGATACTATGGGTTTGAATGTTGTTGGCTCATTATTGATTTCGCTAATGGTATTGGTAGCATTAAATCGTTATCTGGGGCTTCCAAAGGCGATTATTATTATTGGTATAGCAGGTTTGATACTTGAGTTCTTCAATTTCAGCTATGGCATTTATTGTTTGCTGCTAGTTCTTATATATCGTTATTCAGGTAAACACTTAGTAGTACCTCTACATTTCATATTAAATATGATCTTTATATATTTAAAAGGCTGGTATATAGGTATGTACAATATTCTTCCTACCATTTTTATAATATATTTTCCGTTATTCTATGCATTTATCGAGAAAATTCGAATTCCAAGATGGTTATGGCGTAGCTTTTATCCTGCACATTTAGCAATTTTAGCATGGATATTATTTGCTTTAGAATGAGAAAAGGGTTGTCCTAGTAGTGATATCTATTGGACAACCCTTTGTATTATTCTGATTGTTTGGCTGCATGACAGAAACGTTCTAATGCCTTGAGTAGAATAGAACGTGGGCAGGCTAGATTGATGCGAAGCCAACCCTGACCCTCTGTACCGAATACAGATCCTTCACTAAAGGCGACTCCCGCTTTGTGGAACATAAGCTCCTTCAAATCGTTCACTCCTAGACCAAGTCCCCGACAATCCATCCACAGTAGATAAGTTCCATCAGGTTTCATTACTTTCACCTCTGGCAGATGCTTCTCAAGATATGCTATCGTTTCTTGGACATTACCCTCAAGATAAACGAGCAGCTCATCTAACCATACATCACCCTCTTCGTAAGCTGCTTGAACAGCATCCTGTGCGAGATAGTGAGCCATATGTAAGCTTAATGTCTTAAGTCGATAGTCAAACTTTCTTTTTATTTCAGAATTATTAGCTACAATAAAGGATGATTGTAATCCTGGAAGATTAAATGTTTTGGTAGGAGCTAAGCAGGTAATGGTCAGATTGGCAATCTCCTCCGAGAGTGAAGCGAAGGGTATATGCTGGTGCCCAGGTAGAATCAGATCACAATGAATCTCATCGGATACGACAGTTACTCCATATTGAACACAGAGAGCACCTAAACGAAGAAGCTCTTCTCGCTCCCAAACTCTACCACCAGGGTTATGAGGACTGCATAATAATAAAAGCTTAGAGCCTTTGACCATGAGTTCTTCTAACTGCTCATAATCCATTTCATAACGACCATTACGAATAACAAGTGGATTTGTGGCGACCTGACGATTATTCATGCGAATGACATCATAGAACGGATAATAGACAGGTGATTGTAGAATAACAGAGCTTCCTGGCTCGCTATATAGGTCAACAGCCATACTAAGAGAAGTAACAATCCCCGGTGAATCTGTTATCCACTGTGCGTTAATCTCCCAATGATGCCTCCTTTGAAACCAGTTAATAATAGCTCTTGTATAAGCCTCACTCTTGACCGTGTACCCATAGATTCCTTGCGCCACTCTTGCTTGTAAGGCTTCTTGCACAGCAGGGGGGCTCTCGAAATCCATATCTGCAACCCACAAGGGTAGAATGTCCTTATTACCGAATAATTTCTCTGATTGATCCCATTTATAGGAATGGGTAAGCTTTCTGTCGTTAATTTGGTCGAAATTATAGGTCATAAGATGATGCTCCTTAAGATTTAGTGAATTATTTGAAATCTAATTTAGCTTATTATACAGGAATCATATCGATAATTAAATCGAAATACGACATTTTTGCTCACAGTGGGTCAAGCGTCTAGGTTGAGACTCCTTGCTGTGAATACAGTAAATTGTAAAGCTGATTCTTACGAAGTAGTTTATCGACCACTTGCGTGGCCATCAAAAACTTAGCTTATGCTTACGAAGTAGTTTTATCGACCACTTGCGTGGCCATCAAAAACTTAGCTTATGCTTACGAAGTAGTTTTATCGACCACTTGCGTGGCCATCAAAAACTTTTAGGAGGACTCTTATGAGACAGGTAGCAGATAAGTGGAATAAGTTTGATGTGTTAAAACGCCATAAAGGTGTTGCGCGACATATACCTCCCATGTTGTCATACAATGCTGAGAATTTACGGCAAATGCTTGATAGTCATGATTTTATCGTGGCAAAACCTCTAATTGGAACTGGGGGGAATGGGGTAGTTAAAATTGTTAAGATTAGTGAGGATTTATATAGCTGCCATTACCGCCGTAAGAACGTCAAATTGGATTCTTGGAATAAGCTTATTGAACATATTAATCGAATTCGCCGAGGACGCAACTATATGCTTCAAAAAGGAATTCATCTTATTACGATTCAAGGTAAACCTGTTGATTATCGTGTAAAGATGGTAAAGGATAAATCTATTTGGAAAATCACTGCAGTTGTGGCGAGGGTAGCTCGTACTGGTCAATTTGTAACTAATTTATGTAATGGGGGAACAATGCTAAAAGGGTTCGAAGCGCTAAGAAGTACCTATCCCTCTAACACTGCAAAATTAAAGAAAAGAACAATGACAGGAGTTGCTCGTACATCGACAAGATTGTTAGAAAAAGAGTATCCAGGTATTGGATCACTCGGTTTTGACTTTGGTGTAGATCAAAAGGGTAAGATTTGGATGTTTGAAGTGAATACAAGACCATCATGATGAGAAAATAATGAATAAAAACTAGACAAAGAACATACGTTCCTATATAATAAGAATAGAGAAATACATCGGGATTATTACTTCATTTTAATTATTGTATTGGAGTGATTGATATGGAAACCTTTGCTTTATGGCTTTCGAAGCAGGAGAAGGTGGAAGTTGAGGCAATAATCGATTCAAATCCAACTGGAAAGTACAAGAATTTAAGTTTCAGAGCGAAGCAAAAGGATGGATCCATTATCATGATCGGACGTCAGGATATTATTCTCGATGAAGAACAGGTGCTTATAGATGAGCTAGCAGAAATTTTATATCATAGTAAGCTTCAGTCTCAACACGAGAGATATTCATTTATTATGAAACAGTTCATTGTCAGAGGTGTACCTTATGTGAATAGACTCTGGAATCGCAAGCCTAAGATAAATCAACAAGTAACATTAGATTTATTTGATGCAGGATGAGTTTCATAAATTGTAGGTTTGTTAGATGCTTACCTTTATTTTAGTAGCTTTATACTTTTTCAGTCCTTATGTAAGTGTTACTCTTACTCTATAATGAATAAGGGGTAAGGGAGATAAGTATCCTTTACCTATACACTTACTACGGAGGATTACTATGAATTATAGAACTTTAGGTAAAACTGGTCTGCAGATTTCAGAGGTTGGGTATGGTGCATGGGGTATTGGTAAGACATCATGGATTGGTGCATCTGATGATGAGTCTATTCAAGCTCTAGATCGCGCTATTCATTTAGGTCTTAACTTTATTGATACTGCATTAGGTTATGGTAATGGTCACAGCGAGAGGATTGTTGGTCAGGTCATTAGAGCTCATTCAGAACCAATCTATGTGGCTACAAAAATTCCACCGATGAATAGTCAATGGCCTGCCCGTGCCGGAGTAAGAGCGGAAGAGACGTTTCCTGCGCAACACGTTATATCATCTACAGAAACAAGTCTTCGAAACCTTGGATTAGATACAATCGATGTTCAACAATTTCATGTCTGGTCTGACGAATGGGTTGGTCAAGGCGACTGGTTAGAGGGAGTAAGAAAGCTTAAAGAACAAGGGAAAATTCGTTTCTTCGGTGTATCCATTAACGATCATCAACCTAATAACGCCATTAAATTAATTGAGACTGGTGTCGTGGACACTGTTCAAGTTATCTATAATATCTTCGATCAGAGTCCAGAGGATCAGCTATTGTCGATATGTGAGAAGTTTAATGTTGGTGTGATTGTTCGTGTACCGTTAGATGAAGGTGGTTTGACAGGTAGAATTACACCAGAGACGACTTTCGAAGAAGAAGATTTCCGCAATGCTTATTTCCGTGGCGATCGTAAACAAGATGTTTATGATCGTGTCCTTAAGATCGCTTCCGATCTTCATATATCTGTGGATGATTTAGCCGAATATTCGCTAAGGTACATTCTTAGTCATTCTGCTGTTTCAACAGTTATTCCAGGTATGCGTTTGATTCGTAATGTGGAACGGAACATGCAAGTTAGCGATGGAAGAACATTGACCCATGAGCAGCTTCACATTCTTAAGTCTCATCGTTGGATTCGCGATTTCTATAAGGCATAAGGATATATATTAATAACAAGAAAACCGTGCATCGATGCACGGTTTTCTTGTTATTTGACATAACGATGATTTCCAATTTCTTTAATTAAAGTAAGGCTACTCCAGTATTCACTCTTGGTAACCCTAGGGTTATAAAAATAGAGTGCACCCTTTACATTATTCTCACCATTCAAAATCGCTTTAGCAGCAAGTTTGACACTATCATTGGGTTCACTCTTATCAAGCAATCCATTGTGTGCCGGTGGAAATTGTCCATGTTGATAAATGACTTCCTTTATCGTATTTGGAAAACGGTCATCATTTACTCGATTCATGATAACACTGCCGACTGCCAATTGTGATTGATAGGTTTCATAGCCAGCTTCGACCTGTATAATTTTAGATAAAAGTATATAATCTGGATTTAACTCCATAGCTACTAATTTGTTCTCCATAATTGTAGGTATCGAGACCTTGAGAGAATCACCGGCAAATAATTGTGCATTAATGATTGAATTACGTTCTGTTAGTAATGACTCAGAAACACTGAATTTTTCACTAATCGAAGCAAGACTATCGCCTTCTAGAATGGTGTACAGAGGAACTCTCGTGAACGATGCAGTAACTGTAGTAGAATCCCAAGCTACATCAGTATGTAGGAATTCAGCTGCATGTCTGAGAGGGATATACACTCTTTCTTCAATGATAAAGGGCTCAACATCCATAATATAAAGTCGATCATTAAACAGCATTTCAGATTTCCCTATAGTAAATATTAATGTGTCGTTGGTTAGCGTTGATAAGTAGATTTGTTGTACCTCGGGTTTCCAACTAATCGTTCCACCTAAATTTTCAACGATACTTCTCACGGGGACGAATAGGCGCTCGTTCATGAGAAAGGCGGGCTCATTCAATTGTAATGATTCATTATCAATTTGCATATTCATATGTTCAATACGTTCTTTATCTAACTCTAGCGCCGTGGATTGAATGGGGAGAAGGGTTAATAAGAGTACAGATATACATATTAAATAGACATTTCGGATAATTTCTCACTCCTTATCATTTATTATTCATTCTACCATAGCTATGTAATGAGGTAGGGTATGATAAGTATAATATGAATAGAAACAGAGATTTCCTGTGAAAAAGTTAGCGATAATAGGATGTACGCGCTTACATTAATAAACCGGTCTAAATTACAGATATTAGACATGTTCGTAAAAGAGTGCCTCAATTAATAGTCTATGTTAGAATAGCTAAGATACATTCGTATAATAGATCAAGAGATTGGGGTTATTTCCGTTGAAAAAATTCAAGAAATTCTATATTGAAATTACGAGTGTATGTAATTTGGCATGTACATTCTGCCCACCAACGGAACGATTAGCCAATTTCATCAAAGTGGACGCTTTCACAAAAATTCTAGATGAAATTAAACCACATACGGATCATATTTATTATCATGTAAAAGGCGAGCCGTTGTTACATCCTAAAATTGATGAGTTATTAGATATAAGCTATGAAAAGGGCTTCCGAGTTAATCTGACGACCAATGGTACTTTATTGAGTAAAGCCAAGCATCGAATTTTCAAGAAGCCGGCCTTAAGACAAATTAACTTTTCTTTGCATAGCTTTGATGGTCATGTAGGATCTACGAATCGAGAAGAGTATATAACGAGTGTACTTAATTATGCTAAAGAAGCTGTTGAACAGTCAGATATTCTAATTTCCTTAAGACTATGGAATCTCGATCAGGATAATGCAACCAATGCAGAACGGAATAGAAATAGACAGACATTGGAATACATTGAACATACCTTTAATTTGGATTATAAAATTGAAGAGAAATTTATTCGTGGCAAAGGATTAAAAATATCTGACCGCATATACCTAAATCAAGATCATGAGTTCAAATGGCCCAAGCTAACGGAGGCTGAGGATGAAGGAAAAGGATTCTGTCATGCGCTTCGGAATCAAGCCGCAATATTGGTAGACGGAACGGTTGTTCCTTGTTGCTTAGATGGAGAAGGTGTTATTAATCTAGGGAATATTCATCAAACTGCTTTCTCTAATATTGTTGAAGGCGAGAGAGCGAACAACCTCTATAATGGATTCTCCAGAAGAGAAGTCGTTGAGGAATTGTGCAGAAAATGTGGGTATCGTCAAAGATTCAGCATGCAATGAATTGAATAAATGAATATAGAGGAACGAGCTTATGTCAATAATCGAGATTAAGGAACACGAAATTCTACGTCCATCTAATTCCCCGCTTGAGAGGGAAGCGATTTTCTTCTATACGAGTTTATGTGGCACATGTAAATTAGGTGAGAGGATGCTAGATATTATTGATTCTATGAATAATCATATTCCTATTCGCAAAATTAATATTAGCTATGCACCTAATCTTCGTGATTCCTGGCGAATTTGTAGTGTTCCATGTCTAGTTGTGCTTAATAATGGAAAGCCAGAACAATTCGAATATGCCATGCGCTCTGTTGATTATCTCTATGATATTCTTAAGGTTTAATTTACTAATTCAAAATATCAATATAAATAATCTTCCAAATTTCGCACCTTTTCGAGATTTTTCGCGTCTAATTACTTAGAGAAGCTTATTCAATAGACATTTTCGTATTGAATAAGCTTTGTAGGTCGAAATTTCTTAACAGAGGAGAGGAATTTACATCGAATGAATATCAAGAACACGATCTCTATTATTCTAGTTGCCATGATTATCTTAATTCAGCCAGCACTAGTCGTCGCAGAAGCTACAACAACTACTGAACCTAAGAAGAAAGCACCAGTAGAACTAAAATGGGTAGGTACTGTCAAGCTAACAAGTGGAAATCTTAATATTCGTAAAGGTCCTTCATTAGAAGAGGAAGTTGTAGGGAAGCTTCCCAATGAAGCAAAGGTAGAGGTATTAGAGCAATCCGGTGAATGGGCAACGATTAATCACAACGGCACAACAGCTTATGTCTCTCTGGATTATCTATCTGTTGCACAAATGGAAGTGAATACGAATCTAGGAATGAGGAAAACTGTTGTACTTGATCCAGGGCATGGTGGTAGGGATCCGGGGGCAATTATTAAAGATGGTACATATGAAAGTGATTTGGTGTGGGAATATACGATCAAAGCCAAAAAATTACTAGAACAATCTGGTTATATTGTTCATCTCACTAGAACTGAAAGCACCTCTTGTATGCTGTCCGTAGCCAAGACGAATGTCGGATGAACGGTCAGTGGTAATGACGGGGCGAATGACGTACAGTCACCCACATTGCCGTTGGCCGTTTGTGTTACGCCACATCTTCTGACGGAAGTCGGGAGATG